>Ga0316207_10002732_pt1 | contig 17514 bp, 16 predicted proteins | sample 6weekpyrite_MG_FD_204943 | JGI IMG/M metagenome (GOLD analysis project Ga0316207, IMG submission 204943) | Microbial mat bacterial communities from mineral coupon in-situ incubated in ocean water Damariscotta River, Maine, United States -... | ecosystem: Environmental > Aquatic > Marine >...
AAACCTATTATGCACTATTCACTTGGCAGTTCCTGCCAGGACAGGCGGCCAGAGGCCTCACTAATGCCCGTGTCGACCTTCTTGATATCAACATTACCTTCATCATCCGGGGTGTACATGACATCACCAAGAAAGTTGGAGCCTGCAGGTATATTATCCATTTTAAGGCCGGCAGTTTGCACGTCATCTGCATCAATGTCGCCGTCACCATCAACATCAAATATTGGGGTGTCTGACATGGCGCCATCGGATTGTCTGACCGCCATCAACCAGCCATAACCTTCTGGTTTACATAGCTCAGTGCCTGGGATCAGGGTGTTATAGAAGATATATTTACCACGTATTTTTGGGTTAACCACTACGCGTTCGCCACTGGTTGGCAGGTTGTGATACCAGCCTTTGTTAGCATTATTACCACCATCGTATGGGACAGCGGTGGCTGGATCGTTAGTGGTTCGTATGCCGCCGCTCTCATTGATTTGCTGTTCAGTTAGATCGGAAACGGTCATTTCTTTATTGCCTTCGTCCCAAATACCGTAAAAGCTTTGGCTATCAGTAGTCGTTTTATCGCCGTTAACGATGAATTGGCCGGCGCCAAAAAACACCATCAGGTTTGGACTGCCAGCGGTGCCTGTCACTTCCGCGGCCTGTAAGGCGACGATAGGTTTGGAGGTGATGGCCTGGTTGGCCTGGGCGGTAAACATTGGTTTGGGAGTGTTGCCTTGTTTATAGGCTGAGTCCCACTGGCCTGAGTTGCTAGAACTAAGGTCAAAGGCCCACAGGTTGCCAAAAAGGTCACCGGCATAGGCGCGGTCTGCTTGACCATTGCCATCTGTATCGACTACGGCTGGAGACGACAGGCCGTTTTTGGTGCCACTGGTGCCGACACCGGTTTTGATCTCTTCATAGTCGCTTACTGACCAGGTACCATCCAGGCCTTCATCTATATAGAGGATGAATAGCGATGCTTCTCCATCGTCGCTGTTATAGCCATTACCGAAGATAACGGCCCATTTGTCATTTTCCATCATGGCAATGGTGGGCTTGGCAAAGGTGTAACCCAGGTTGGAGTTGTCACTGCTGTCAAATTCCCACAATACTTTGTTGGCGGCATTGGCATCGGTAAATGTATTGGTTGCAGAAGCGCTGGTGCGGTGGGTGACATCAAGGGCAAAAATGCCGCGGCCACCGGCACGCAAGCCACCTACCAGCAGGGTTTTCCAGGCTGAAGAATTGAGGTAAACATCTGCCACCGTTGGGCTAAGGTCAACATAATAATTGTGTGAGTAGGCCGGGTCGGTCAGGTAGTGCAGGCCTTTACCTGCTGCATTTGAATAGACGGCATTGGGCACATAGGCGATGATTTCTTCACCACTAGACTCACTAAAGCCATGCAGCATGCCATCGTTGGCGCCAACGTAGACGATGCCATCTCTGTCTTCATATGCGCTGGCAAAGTCGGAATAAAGTTGCCCCGCTGTGCCTGGGCCGAAGGGGGCTGCATTCGGATGATTGGATTGGGGTTTGCCAACATAAACAGGATTTGAATGGACGATGTCGCCAAGGATGTTGGTTCTATCACGAAAATTTAGCCCGGTTGACTCGTTTGATGTATCGCCACGCAGATAATTTATGCGTTCCTGGCCATTGCCATCGGCAGCTGATGGACCCATGTTGAGGTCATTCTGTTGCGCAGTTGATAAATCAGCCAGGGTTTTAAAGGCTACACCTGTTGAGGTGTCTTTTCTGTAGGTCCAGATAACGCGGGATGCTTGATCGCTGGAGGTTAACTCTTCACCTGCATTCCAGGTCGGGCTGGCGGCAATGGTGCCGTCTGCATTCAGAGCAGTTGAGGTCAATTCACCCTTCCAGTCTTCCGACGGATTGAATCTGGCCTGGTAAACCACGGAACCGGTATCCAAAGTGGTGGTGTTAAAGGCTACCGCAGCAGCAGAGCTGGTGCCTTTGGATGCGGTGTTAATGGCGGCCTGGAGTGAACTCACCAGGGCGGATGGATCCTGGGCGCTGAAAAAGTCACCGCGGCCATTGTAGGCGGCATGCCAGAGGTCATCGATTTTTTCATCGTTGCCATCGTCAGGGTTGGGCCAGGAAAAACTGGCATTGGATGGATCGGTGTCGGTGTCATCAGCTGGTGTCTTGGTGCCATCAGGATCCAATGTGCCGGTGACGCCAAAGGCAACGGTAAACGTATTCATGTGCTGGTGAGTTGCACTGTCTGTGCTGGAAGCAGGCACCTCATCGGCCATAGAGGAAAGATCGTTTTTGTAATAGTGCATGGCGACATCAGCAAGCGTGTTTGAATGGCCGTCCGCATAATCGCCACCATCGAAGGCATTGGCCGTATTTGCATCTGCATTGCCCACACCGGGAGCAAAGCCATTGTAGAAACCGTCGGTCATTAAAATGCTTACATTCTTTTGACACATGCCGTAGTCGGCTGCGGGCAAAATGGGGTCGGTGTAACTACCGGTGCTACCAAAAAAACTATCGTTTACATAATCGAAGTATTTGCCAACTTTTTCCAGATTTTGTCGTAAAGGTGTACCACTGGATGAGTGAGTTGAATAGAGTTTGTCAAATAAGGCCTTTTTGTTGCCAACGTCCGGATCAAGATTCATTGAGGCAACCTCGATTTTGACGTTGTTGTGATTGTTGATTGTGCCATAGCCAACTCGAGCTGCGGTTAGGTCGACGATGGCTTTGCTGAGTGCATATTTGGCCACAAACTCACGACTGCGATGGTATCCAAACCAGTTGGCGAAGTTCTGTTTTGTCGCTGCATTCTGGTTTTTGATCAGAAATTCGGTTTCCTCGCCATCATCAAACAGGCCATCACCATTGCTGTCTGTCCAGGTGTAATAACGAAAGCCATCGGCTGAGCCGTCGCCATCCCGGTCACTGGTGTCGCGAGTCGTGCCGCCAGCCCAGTTGGAGTTGTGTTGGGTCAGGTCGATGGTTTCCACTGGATTGTATGGGTTGTCTGGCGCATTGGTGATGTCGATATTGCCAAAGGCAACACCGCTGCTATCGACACCTTGCCAAGGCAAGTAGGTTTTGGTTGGATTGAAATAGAGCGGATTGAAGTCGCTGTTGCGTATCCGCCAGGCTTCATCATCGGCTGTGTTGCAGTCATTGCCATCATCGCCATAAGTATTGCTGCCAAATTCTACAATATAGATATAGCCATCTGAAGAATATGAGTCGGCAAAACTACAGTTTGCAGAGCCATTGTCGTTGCTATCACGGTGTTTGACACTGCCAGAGGCATTGTTGGTGCCTTCAGGGTCTTTGCCAGTAAATCTTCCTCCATTTGCGGTATCCAGAGTCATCACTTCCCAGTCCATGCTGCCTGAATCATCAGAGAGCAGAAATATATTGGGTTCAACAGCAGGGCCAACATAGAGTGGTTGGTCAGATAGTGTGCCGGGGGCGCCAAAGGCCTGAGCCTGAAACAGAGCGAGGGTAAGTGCACAGGCGGCTACTGACAGGTCTTGTTTAATGGTGTTGTTGCTATGTCTCATGGTTCTACTCCCGGCCTGGCATCAGGCTAAGTATTTTTAGAAGGCTTTGGCGTAGTAGGATTGCAGTATGGTGACTGTTTCATTCGAGCCACCCGTGCCCCTGGCTGTTACTCGGAAACCGCTAACGTTGGCTGTGCCTGATGACTCACCATAGCCGCTGATATTTATGTCGGTGCTTGCAGAACCAATTTCGCCATACAATTCAATGATGTATTTTGGCCGGGTGGTGACGTTGGTGATATCACCTGTTTGATAGGGTCTGGCTGTTGCCCAGGTGGCATCAGCTTTGATATCGACGTTTGTGTCGTCCTCATAGAGCCAGTCAGTGCTTCCATCAAAGGCAGCTGCTGGCGAGACGATGGTTTCAATGTAGTCTTCTGCCTCACGTAATGCGGCCTCTGCGGCCTGAATTGAAAGTGATACGTCCTGGCTATTGCCTGACATCTTTTCCTCGAGGATGTTGGTCTGCATAGCGGTAACGCCAAGCACGGTCATGACCAGCAATATCAACAGGCTGACGATCAATGTCGCTCCGGCTTGTTTTGTTTGTATTGGAATGGTCTGTCTGTTCATAGGTCTGGTCATCCGGTTTAGCTCACTCGATTGCGGATTGTGATAGTTGTTGAAAATTCACGTGTAATTTTGCCACCCGATAGTGAAACATTGTCTTCAAGGGTGATGGCAGTCAGGACTAGGCGGACGCTGACGACATCCTCCATGTCGGTCACAGCGCCAGCGTCGCGGTAAATATTGGCCGTGCCATCGCCATCGGTGTCTTCACCATATTTGATTTGCATGTTTTGTATGCCTTCGATCAGCTCCTGGTCGGTACCATTGATGTTACGAAACAGGGCAGGTTCACCCGAAGCGCCAGCCTGAATTGAATAGGAGTATTTATAGACTTTATAGATATCGCCTTCTTCATAGGTCAGGCCCGGTTTGGTTGCGTTACCGGGGCCCTCTGCTGTTGCGCCGGTATTGCCAACGGCGGTGGTGGTTGAGCCTGAGTTGGCGTTGGTGATTTCAAAAATATCGGCTTTCTCGCAGTCGGTTGACATAACGATGTCAAAATCTTCCAGACCATGATCGACAGTGTTTAGGTTGAATGAAGCGGCAGACGGGTTGTGGCTGATGATGGAGACACCAGAACCGTAGGCACCTTGCAAAACAATGGTGTCTGAGCCATTCAGACCGGTGTTATCGGTGCCAGCAACGCCACCATCGTTGGGATTTGGTAAGTCTGTGTTGGCATTTAAGTGATTAACAACATTTGTGACAGAGCCAACACAGCCCCAGAAATCAGCCATGCGGATATCCCGGGTTAGAAACTGCATCGCAAAACGACCGTTTTCCTGCAGTCGTGAAACGGCTTCCTGTACCCGGTAGGTCTGTTTATTGTTAATAAAGAGCTGAATGGTGCCAGCCATCAGCAGTGAGCTGATGACAATCGCCACCATCAGTTCGATAAGGGATAGACCCTGCTGTTTATTGTTTGGTCTGTTCATAGCTGCAGCTCTACTTGAAAGCATTTGAGGTTCTCGTCCGCTGGGCCAGCGCAGTCAGTGTTAGTGCCTTGTTGATCGTCATCCCACATTACTGTGATGGTGAAGATGCCAGCGGCGACGCTGACTGAGCCTTCTCCTTTTGGCAGATTGCTGGCCAGCGCAGCATCCCATTTGGCGTAGTCATAGGTGGCCATATTGGCGGGTGAGCAGGCCTCGGTATCGCAGTCAGGTGCGTTTGAACTCGGGTCGCCCGAAAGGCTGTTGTAGCTGCCTGCCTCAACCCCGGCCATATTTGAACGCATGCGATCGCTCATGTCGTAGGCTTGCAGGGTGGCCTGGCTGCGGACATAGGCAAGGTGATTATTCTTTAGGCCGTTGGCCTGCATGCCGGCCAGCCCGAGCAGGCCGATAGAGAGGATTACCATGGTGATTAACACCTCAAGCATGGTGAATCCGGCATTGTGTTGTTTAAGTTGCATGCCTGATGGCCTCCTAAGAACAGGTAACGTCGACGACACTGGGTCGACCCGTCAACGAGATCGTAATAGTGCGACCGGTTTCACCGGTACGGTCATCACAGAGGGTGTATGTGATTGCAGCAGCAGCGCTTATAAAACCTGTGCCCCTGTAGGTCACTGTAGCGGCCGAGCCGACCAGGCTGCTGCCACTGTCAAAGGCTTCGTGATTGCGAATGGTGGTGCCGTCATTGTCGGCAATAACCCAGCCGGTGTGCCAGTTAACTGAAGCACTAGTGAGACTGACACTGGCGCCGCGGCGTATGGCTTCACTGCGAGCATAGTTGATGCTGGATATGAGTTCGTTGGCCTGGGTGGTGAGGCGGTTGTTTTTAATAGTGGTATTAAAGCTGGGCACGGCCAGTGACATCAAAATGGCGGCTATAGCCAGGGTGATTATCAGCTCAACAAGGGTGAAGCCCTGGTTGCCTTTTTGGATTAACATCTTGTTTTTAAGATCATTCATCTACTTAACCTTGGCCTTTACATCTGCCTAATTCATTTCTCTCGTAACGGTTATCGGTTAAGGTGAAGGCAGAGTTGAGTCCATAATGGGTTAGCGGTAGGGCTTGGCCGATAAATGGTTAGCTGCCCTAACTGTTTGGAATATGAGATAATTGCACTATGGTGGATTATCTAATTATTGGCGGTGGCCTGACGGGCCTGTTGGCCGCACGTGAGCTGCGTTTGACTGGCGCTGAAGTGATGTTGGTTGAGCGCGGTGAGCTGGCGCGTGAGTCATCCTGGGCGGGCGGAGGCATTCTCTCTCCTTTATATCCCTGGCGTTATCCTGAGGCGGTAACGGCCCTGGCGGATTGGAGTCGATGTCACTATGCCCGTTTGGTGGCTGATATTCAGGCGGAGTCTGGCCTGGATTCTGAGTTTGTTCAGAGTGGCCTTTTGATTCAGGGTAGCGATGAGAACGATCAAGCCTTGTTGTGGGCAGAACAACATAACCTGGAGATGCACCGGGTTACTGCTCGTGAAGCGGCCGAGATTGAGCCGCGCCTGGGACTGACAGTTGATGGTCTGTGGATGCCGCAGATTGGTCAGGTGCGCAATCCGCGCATGCTGCAGGCCTTGATTGAGGCGTGTCGTCAGCTGGGTGTGCAGTTCAAGGAAAATTGCACGGTTGAAGAACTTATATATCGGGATAACAAGATTACTGGTGTGAAAACCTCTAAGGGCGGCTTGTCTGCCGGTGGTGTTGTGGTGGCGGGCGGTGCCTGGAGCGAGCAGATTCTGGCTGAAGTGGATGAGGGGCTGGGGGTTGAGCCGGTCAAGGGGCAGATGCTGTTGTATAAGGCCGAGCCGGAGTTGGTGCGGCGAATTGTCCTTTCTGGTGGGCACTATATAATTCCGCGCCGTGATGGCCATATTCTGGCAGGTAGTACACTGGAATATATGGGCTTTGATAAGACCTTGACCGAGCAGGGACGACAGCAATTACAGTCTGCCGCTGAGGCGATAGTTCCAACGCTGGCTGAGATGCCAATTGTGAATCACTGGGCCGGACTCAGGCCGGGATCGCCTGATGGCATACCTCATATAGGTCAGCATGCTCAGGTTGAGGGCTTGTATATCAGTGTTGGTCATTTTCGCAACGGTGTGGCCATGGGGCCGGCATCGGCGCGTTTGCTGGTGGATTTGATGTTGGGGCGTGATCCCATTGTTGATCCGGCTCCATATGCCTGGAAGGTCTAGCCATATTTTTACTAAGTATATTGACACTTCCGAGTGTTTTAGTAAGATATTGAAGTATTAGTTTATTAGCTAGATTGAATTGAAAAGGCGATTATGAACGAAAAATTCCCGCTTAGCCGTGCAGAAGTCATTGAATTAATGAGAGCTAAAGGCGTTAATCCAACCCAGCAGCGTGTCGAAATTGCTCAGGCCATGTTTGCAGAGCCGCAACATGTTTCTGCTGATCAGGTGTTAACCATGGTCAACAAACAACGCGCCCTGGTTTCCAAGGCCACGGTTTATAACACTCTGGGCTTGTTTGCGCGTAAGGGCTTGGTGCGCGAGGTGATTGTAGATCCTAGCAAGGCTTTTTATGACCCAACTATGTCACCCCATCACCACTTTTATAATGTTGATACGGGTGAGTTGATGGATGTGAAGCATGGGGAATTGTCACTGGGTGAATTGCCTGTGTTGCCTCAAGGGACCGTTGCAGAGACTGTTGATGTGGTGATTCGGGTCAGGAACGCTGCTGCCACGCACTAATAATTTTTCAATTTCAATTGATGCTCAGGGCCCGCATATTTGCGGGCCTTTTGTTTTTAGCTAAAAAGATGTTTTTTTGTCATTGCCCCCTAAAATTAATTTAGACTGAGTCGATATCTATTAAGTAAACACAATGGGGGTTTACTATGACAGAACATTTTTCATCTTTTCGTATTGACGTCATTGATCTGATGCGTCAAAAGGGAATTAACCCAACCCGTCAGCGGGTCGAGATTGCTCAGGCTATATTTACCAAGCCGCAGCATGTTTCCGCAGACCAGGTGTTGTCATTGGTTAACAAGCAGCGTCACAGTGTTTCCAAGGCCACGGTTTACAACACGCTTGGCCTATTTGCCCGCAAAGGTCTGGTGCGTGAGGTAATTATTGATCCAAACAGAGTGTTTTATGACACGACTACATCGCCGCATCATCATTTTTATAATGTCGATAGCGGTGAGTTGCTGGATGTGGAGATAGAATCTATGTTGCTGGGTGAGTTGCCAGTATTGCCGGATGGTACCGTGGCGGAAGCCGTTGATGTTGTTATCAAGATTCGTAACTTACCTGCGACCAATTCAGTTTGTTAAAAAGCTTCAAGTATCAATATAAGGCTCGCAATGTGCGCAATGCTGTTCACTTAAGCGGCTCCGCCTCCCGATTGATGGGATGACGGGTCTTTGAAATCTTTACCGCCCTCGGCCTTGACGGTCGGGGGCGTTTTTCTAGGGATAAACTTGCCACCCCCGAGCGCAACTCGGATAACCTTGCCCCGGTCTTCGACATCGGATGCGCAGCAGCCATTACGATCAGTTGTGCCGCGACAAACTGACAGGCAGGCTTAAAACGGATTTCACTGGGGCTTCGGCCGTAACTCACTGCCGCTTGACTCGCCTCTCTAGGAATAATGTTGTAGCTCAGCAACATCCCCCATACCTCCTGATAAATCAGGTCTATCTTCTTGCTTCTTAACGTAATCGCACGCCGTGATACATGGAGAGCAATGCATTCGCGAGCGAGGTATCACAAGCCCTCGGTAGGAGCCAGAGAGACGTGAGCAGCTTTCGAAGAAAGTGCACAGTCGCTACTAGCTCCGTCAGTCGCTTGAGAGCCGACGCGATTAGCGAGGTGACGAGGACGGCCGAGGCCTAAATGAGTTGTCGAAGAACGCAGTGGAGTTGGCCCATGGACGGGGCAACTCTTTAACGAGTACTGGAGACACCCTTGTTGTTTTGCATGGAACTTTTGATATCTCGAAAGCCCAATTCAATCTCCCAGCGTTCGTGATACAAGTCAGCGACTTGAGCGTCACTATAGTGTTCGTGAGGCAGTGGTGTGAATACGGTTTTTGATTTGCCACTAACCGTGTACCTGACCGCTCTAACCTGCCAAGTTTCCGGAAGATTGGGATTACGTTTGCGAGCTTGGGGCGATACTTTCATTTGAAGCAGACGATCATTTTCGCTGTATCTATCAATTTCCTCATAAATCAGCCCTTTTCTCTCTGGAATCAACCAGTGGCGTTGCTGCCCTTGGTTGGCGACATTCAAGAGAATACCCGCCCCCCAAAAACCTTTATCAAACAGGGTCACCGAGTTGTTTGGAATGGCGGCAATAAATTCCTTGGCCAGGCGTAATTCACTGCGCCGATAAGGGCTGAGCTGCGCATCGAGCATCACCTGGGAGCGCATATTCATCAGCGCCACCATGCGCATTATTGGATAGGGTGTTTGTCGGTTCGAGGCGGTAATCCCTGCCAAGTATCATCGGTATAACGCTCCTGCCCCCAATGCTGTCCTGTTTGCTTGAACAGTCACACGATGAGGGTTGCGCCCAGTCGCTGATGGGCATCTGATAGGCCGCTACGGGCGAGTATGCTTCACTGGCCTACCCTTGGGCACAGACATTCAGTCGACGCGCCACTTCATCAATGGATTCATTACGAAACAAAGCCATGCCTAACACAAGCCATAAAACCTGCTCGCTCGGCAGGCGACGACGAATCGTGGCTCTGTTGGATAGATCGGTCGCTGAGGAAATCCATTCGACCGGGAGATTCTGCGTAAAGGTGCTGAAATCAGTGAAAGAATGGAGTGCATCAATATCAAACAAGCTCTGCTGCAGAGACATAAAAAAATCCGGTATCGAAGAATCAATAGCGAATTTTCTTGGAGCCTTTCACTAGGTGCAATGCTTAACTGAACAGCATTGCGCGGGCCTTATACGTTCTGAGCTAGCTATATTTCTGGTTTTATTTTGTTGTTATTTCCTATAAATTTAGGGGTTATTTTCATGTAGACTAGAACTTCTTTAATTAAAGCATATGGTTAATGACACAATTGATTGACAGTGGTTGGTTGAGTACGGCGCGACGGGTGGAGTCGCCCAACTATGATGAGCGTCCGCAGGATACCGAGATAGACTTGTTGGTGGTACATGGCATCAGCTTGCCACCGCGGCAGTATGGTGGCCCGGAAATCGAAGCGTTTTTTTGTAATTGTCTAGCGGTGGATGAACATCCATATTTTGCCGGGATTGCCGCTGTGCAGGTGTCGGCGCACTTCTTGATTCGCCGTGATGGTGAGTTGGTGCAGTTTGTTGCCCTTGGCAATCGTGCCTGGCATGCGGGCCAGTCTTGTTTTAATGGCCGTGAGTGCTGCAATAATTTTTCTATAGGTATTGAGCTTGAGGGCTGTGATGATGAGGCTTATGAAATTGCCCAATATGAAAGGCTTGCTGAACTCTGTTGTGTCTTGATGAATAACTATCCTGGGATTACCTCGGAGCGTGTTGTTGGCCATAGTGATATTGCGCCGGGTCGCAAAACAGACCCTGGTCAGGCATTTGATTGGAACTACTTTCGACGATTATTAGCGGGAGAGAAACGATGAGCATGCGGATTGGGATTGATTTGGGTGGTACCAAAACCGAAGTGATTGCCCTGGCCAATGATGGTGAAGAATTGTTTCGTCACCGTGTTTTAACGCCGCGGGAAAACTATGAGGCAATGATTGAGCTGATTGCATCGCTGGTTGATGAAGCGGAGCAACGCTCCGGCATGAAAGGTTCTGTGGGGATAGGTACGCCTGGTGCAATTTCGCCAGCTACAGGTTTGATCAAAAATGCCAACTCGGTTTGGTTGAATGGCAAACCTCTGGAGCAGGATCTGATTGCTGCTCTGGGTCGTCCTGTCAGACTGGCTAATGATGCCGATTGTTTTACCCTGTCCGAGGCAACTGACGGTGCTGCCCAAGGGGCGGCTAATGTGTTTGGTGTGATTATTGGCACGGGTACGGGGGGCGGCCTGGTTATAAATGGTCAATTGCTCAAGGGACCTAACGCCATTGCAGGTGAGTGGGGGCATAATCCTATGCCGTGGGCGCGTTGGGATGAGCGTCGAGGTGCGCCCTGTTATTGTGGTAAGCGAGGTTGTATCGAGACTTATCTCAGTGGTGCGGGTTTGAGCCGGGATCATTATGACCTTACCCGTCAGCGCCTAACGGCGGCAGAGTTGGCGCAGCATTGCAGTAAGGGTGAGCATTTGGCCGAGCAGACGATGGCTCGTTATGAAGATCGCCTGGCCAGGGCGCTAGCCGCGGTGATCAATGTTGTTGACCCGGATGTGATTGTATTGGGTGGTGGCGTTTCAAATATCGGCAGTCTTTATCAGCGTGTTCCCAAGCTGTGGGGCCAATATGTCTTTTCCGATACAGTAGCAACGCACCTGCTGCCGGCCAAGTTTGGTGATTCCAGCGGTGTGCGTGGTGCTGCCTGGTTATGGCCAGTGGAATAGTCAGGTGGTTTGATTGATACACAGTTCAAGTTTTTTACGCCGTGATTTGCGTCATTTCTCGTTGTGGTGGTTTTGCGGCATGTTATTGGTTATGTCGGTTTTCTATCTTTCATTAACACCTGTTTCTATTGATGTTGAGAACTTTGAATACAGTGACAAGGTGGGGCACTTTTTCTCCTATTTCATCTTGATGAGTTGGTTTAGCCAGCTATATCAACGCTCGCGTCATCTGTTGTTACTGGTTTTGTTTGTGGTGATGGGAGTGTTGATAGAGTTGTTGCAGGGGCAGACCTCGTATCGTCTGTTTGAATCTGCGGATATTGCAGCCAATAGTTTTGGCGCTGCATTTGCGTGGTTGCTTGCCAAAACGACTTACTCCAGCCTGTTGCTCAGGCTGGAGCAAAAAGCCTTAAACCTAAAAAAATCAGTTGACCGCGGCGCATAGCACACCAAAAGTAGGCGCCTTAGGCGAGTTCTTGATTCCACAGCACTTCCAAAAAATACCCGTTTAACCTACGGGTGAAGCTAAGATTTTTTGATAGCACTGTGAAACCAATATCTTGCACTCTACATCCACGTTCAACTGATTTTTCTAGGTTAAAACTGGCTGCTTAGCAGGCCCGTTTTTTGCCTTTGCATCTGGCGGCTGTAGGCATAAAGACCGACGATCAGCACCAGCCCCAGGCAGAACCAGAGTGGATAGAGCACGGCATAGACTAGCGGCGACAGGGCGATGCGTGTCAGTAATGCCAGATTTTCATTATTCGATATGTATTTCGCCAGAGGCGGCGAGTACTGGTAATAAAAATCAACAAACATTCTGCCTACGGTGTTACTGAGCAGATATTCGTCACGAAACTCACGCAGGCTGCTGACATGTGGATGCAGGAATGAGCCATAGGCAGCGGTGGCGATAAAGCAGCGGTCGATGGTCGTGGTTTGATTTGCGCCAACGGTGTTGTTGCTGAAGTTTGGGTCGCGTTCATCGGCCTTGGCGCGGGCGATGTTGCGCAGGTTGATCTCAGCCTGTTGTGGCTCCATCGATATACTGATATTGACCCGGTCGCCATTTTTTATTTCGCCGATTATGCATCGGATAATGGGCGGGTCGAGCTTGGACTTGATACAGGCCCCCTGGCTGGTGGCTACATGGCGAAAAAGGGCGTTGGGCGGCAGCCAGTCTGTTAGCTGGACGTTGTTTGCGGTATTAGGTCCATGATTGATGACACTAATCTCGTAGGTCATGGGGATGTCTTTTTTTAATGTGTCCGGAGTGGTCTTCATTGTCACCTCAAGCTCGGCCTGGGGAGGGGTTGCTTCAAATAATTCCGGAGTGAGCAGATAGCCATGGGGCTGGCCATTGAGGTTGCCCCAGCCAACAATATGGCCCATGTTGTCGATATCCGTGGCATCGCGTAGATCCCACTCACTGCCTGCTTGTTTGATGTACATGTCGTTGAGGGCCCGCATCTTGTTAATCTGTGAGCTAAGACCTTCGCTCATGAGTTGCCAATCGTTGCCGGCGTCTACGTCATGAATTTTATAGACGCCATCGATTTCGGCGCCGGCATAGTAGTGGGTAATGAGAGCGGCTGGGTTAGTAAGGTCATAGCCAATGGCAACAGCAAAGATACTGGTATCGTCCAGGGTGTCCGCAGTGCCGTCTATCGAATTGAGTTTTGCCCAGTCCCAGCTGGCACCAAAGGCGCCCGTGAGTTTGTAGATGCCAGCCTTGGTGCCAACAATAAAATCGCCGTTGAGGTTGGCTTCGCCATCTGGGCTTAAAGAGTCGTGGGCAATATCAAAGATGTGTTCGTTACCCAGGTCATTGCTGGTGCCATTATTGAGACTGTCCCAGCTCTGGCCCTGATCTAAACTACGCCACAACCCTGTTGACGCGCTGGCGGCTAATATTTGTTTTTCATCAGTTGGATTGATAAACAGTTTGACGATGTCGGTATCTTCCAGGCCTATGTTGATGGGCACCCAGTTGCGACCCTGGTCACTACTGCGATAGACGCCGTCAGCAGTGCCTGCGTAGAGGATCTTGGGACTGGTAACGGTGTCTAGCGCCAGGCTGTAAACAGATAGATTGGCCAGGCCGTTGTTTGATATCTGCCAGCTGGCAGCAGCATCGATGCTGCGATAAACGCCACCCAATGTGGCGGCATAGAGCGTTGCAGGTGTAACGCTAGTGTCTGCCTCTAGTGCCATGATGTTGCGATGAATCATGCCGTTGTTTTTAGCGACCCAGTTTGAGCCATTGTCATCTGAGGCAAATACCCCTTGGTCAAACGAGCCTGCCCAGATCTGTGTTGGTGTGCTGGTGTTGTCGTAGGTCATGGATACAAATTTCGGGCCACTGTGTGCCGCGTCCCAAATGGAGTCGTCGATGGCTGTGTTTGAAGTGATAGAAAACACGCCTCTTGAGCCTCCCGCATAAATTTTATTTTCTTTGGGATTGCTGTGGGGGATGATGGTTAGGTCATAAATATCACTTGAGGCAACGCCAGGGGTGATGGATGTCCAGCTGGTTCCAATTGTTGAGGTGTCGTCGTTAGAGCGTTCTATTTCACCATCGAAACTCGATGCATAGAGCGTGCTGCTATCACTGGTAAGTGATAATGATAAAACACCTCGGCCGATAAAATTTTCGGTTCTTTCCCAGCGTTCTCCAGGAAAAGTGGTGCGACTATAGAGTGAGTCGTTGGCGCCTACATAAAGTCTGGCGGGGTCGATTGTGTCGTCGATGACCAGGCTGTTTACAATTTGGGTCTGCATGCCGTCGTTAATTCGTTCCCACTCAACTGACTCGGTGATATTTCTGCCAATGTACATGCCGCTGCCATTGCTGCCAGCATAAATGACGGATGGATCATTGTGGTCGAATTTTACGGTGGTGATGTGTTGGCTAAATAGACGGGTGTCACCCTGACCATTGAGCTGCCCCCAGCTGGCGCCGTTGTCAGTCGAACGGTAGACCCCCGTTGAAGCGGCGACAAAAACGTAGCTTTTCCCTGCTCCGGGGTCGGGCTGTGCCGCGAATACAAAACTGGCAAAACTGCTTGAATCATCGCCCAGGTCCCAGGTTTCTCCAGCATCATGGCTATAAAAAATGCCGACAGCACTGCCAACATAGATGTGCTCAAGGTTATTTTCATCAAAGTAAACAGCGTAGGTAGCAAACTCGGTGGGGAAGCCTTCTTCCAGGTCTGAAATGGTGCTGGTGATGTCTAAATAGCCCCAATCTTCGCCGCCATTCTTGGTGACGTAAACACCGCTGTTGGTGGGGGCATAAATAATTTGTGTATCTGTTGGATGAATGGCGAGGTCATTGATGGGGACTTCGGGAAGGCCGTTGTTGATATTGCCCCAGGTCAGTCCTTGGTTCCGGCTCTTGGCAATGCCTCTGTCGCTGGTACTGGCGGTGTAGACAATATCGGACGCCCTAGGGTCGGCAAAAATGTAAAGCCTGTCTATGCCGGCTGTGTCATAGAGAAAGGCGCGCTCATCACCATTGAGACGGGTCGACTGGCCAATTATAACGCCATCGTTATTGATTGCCTTGGCACTGCTGTCAATGTCGTGATTGATGCTGCCCAGGTTTACCAGGCCCTGAAACTCGGCGACAAAAAAGGCGCGTTTGCCGGTGAAGTTATCACGGCTGTTGAAGGCGCTGCCAACGACGGCGTTTTTTTCGTTGATGTCCAGACCTTCGCTATGTTGATAGCCATCTAGTCTACCGAGATTGTTCATTGTGCTGCCGTCGAAGCGAAATGCCAGAGTGTTGCCTTGCTCGTTTTCTGCGGCGCCGGTAATGTTGCTGCGATCATTGATCTGGTTGCCCCAGGCATTGGCGCCACCCAGTGTGCCGAGCGTGTTAAGGCTGCCGGTGAAAAAGTCATAGCTGAAAACGCGTTGATAGTTGTCTTGGGTTTGGCGAATGCCGACGATTTCACTAAAACTGTTGATGCTATGGGCTTCCAGTAGGTTGTATAACTGCGGTAGTTCGCTTGAAACCTGTTCGTTATCCCACAGCAGGGCTGCATTTGTTGTATAACCAACGGTGAGACCACTTTCATTGGAGTCGAGGGCATAGGCATTGCTGGGATCGTTAAGTGGGATCAGGGTTGAGTCACGGTAAATCGCTGCGGCTGGGTTGAGATCACTGCTTTTGCAGGCATCGTCGCTGGTACTGATACAACCTGTGATAACACCATTTTCATTGATGCTTAGCGGGTAAAAATCAGCACCAAGGTCGGTGATGATGTAGTCATTGGCAGTGCTGATACCACTGAACGCCAGTGTTGCGACCAGAGTCAGCAGTTGTAGTCCGGCCAGTTTGAGTTTGCCTGGTCGATGTCGCGATTTGTAGTTTGTCATGAGTTTAATTTATCTAATGTCATGCTGACATTGGACCGTCTAAAGAGTAAGAGATTCACGACTTGCCTTTGCCTACAGCTGATCGGCTGCGATTTTTTTGAGGCTGGCAACGTCGAGTCCAGCTTGATCGGCTTGTTGCAACGCTCTTTGCAAGCGTGTCGGGGCCGAGCGGCCCATGCATTTGTGCTCCGGGTCGCCCTTAAAGGCCTCTAACATACCCTCAATCAGGCGTTCACGAGGTAGCGCTTCGTTAACCAGTGTTGCCTGGATGTCCATGACATCGCTGGCGACGGCACGGGCCAGCACTTCATGTTCAGACCAAAGTTGGGAAACGCTGCCGCCGGTTTTGAGACCGGCGATATTGGTGGTGACGATATAGACATTTTTGCGCACCAGTTCGTATTGCATCTCTGCGGCTGAATCGACTACACGGCAAGGGATATCAATGCTGGCCAAGCCCTGCTTAAGGCTGTCGGCGTGCGGTCCAAAAGCAGGCGAAGCCAGCAGCACCTTGGCGTCCTGGCCTTTTTTCTTTTCAAACCAGACCGAAATGATGCTCAGGTTGGTGAATGGATAGTCCTGCCAGTCTCTGGGTAATAGTTCGTTCTGTAGCAGTGCTAATTTGTCATGCCATTGGCTGGGGATTTGTCGCAGCGTTGCCTGTAGATCTGCTTCACCTACAGCAACCAGTACAAATGCGGGGTCAGGGATGGTATTTGCCTCGGCCTGTAGATCCATATCACGGGTGATGGGATAAACCGGGTGTCCTGTCCGTAGAAAACCGCGGGCAAACACGCCGGCCATTTCTCCAATGCCAATAACAACGATGGGTTTGTGCATGAGGCAACCTTATTCTTTGTAACTAATGAACTGAACTGGCTGCTAAGTATACCCGGGTCATGAATTCAATTCATTGTGGTTTGTTGATGCTCCAGGCGAAACCTGGCTGCTGAAATGCGAAGAACTCATAGCATATCTGTCTCAGAAAATTGGTCTTGATTGAGGTGGTTGCAGTAAAGCACCACAAAAGTCAATGAATTAGAATATTAGAGTATTATCATTTTCATGGTAAATGATATACAATTATGAATATTGTGGATTTGGCCGTTACTAAAGAGAGGAATGCGGCTGGGCTCAATATCGTTGAAGCGATTTTTAAGAAATATTAGGAATATCGGGAGTACACAGGTTATGAGTGACGACATTCGTAAGTCTCAGGAGACATCGCATACCCCTGAAGGACGCTGTGCTTCTCAAGTGGAAAATAATGGTGCTGATCTGTCACGGCGTAAGTTTTCTAAAACAGGGTTGTTGGTCGCTCCTGCCATTTATACCCTTGCCAGCAAACCGGCTTTTGGAAATCATTGTTCGATTTCTGGCCATCTTTCAGGCAATTTATCTCAGCCGAATGATCATGTCTGTGGCGGATGTACACCAGGTTATTGGGGCCAACACCCTCGAATGTGGCCAACTACTTATGAGCCGGGTTCATGTACCGATGGGATGGCAGGTAATCACTGTAAATTTAATTCCTACAATAATGATGGAAC
>Ga0316207_10002734_pt1 | contig 17506 bp, 11 predicted proteins | sample 6weekpyrite_MG_FD_204943 | JGI IMG/M metagenome (GOLD analysis project Ga0316207, IMG submission 204943) | Microbial mat bacterial communities from mineral coupon in-situ incubated in ocean water Damariscotta River, Maine, United States -... | ecosystem: Environmental > Aquatic > Marine >...
AAGTGCTGTATTGATTACAACTTTGTCTTATAATACACACCTCTACACGGGCCTGTAGCTCAGTTGGTTAGAGCAGTGGACTCATAATCCATTGGTCGTAGGTTCGAGTCCTACCAGGCCCACCATTAAATCATGTGTTTACGATTTTTAGATTGTTCCTGTATTTTACTGGGCTACAAATGGGCTACGCTTGCTATCTTTTGTTGGTTCAAAGTTATCTTCTTAGTGATTTCAAATTCCGTTTGTATATTGCTCGTATCTTTTTTTATGTTTAATTTTTGCTTCTTCGAAAAGAGACTCAACCTTGGTGCCATAGGCTTTAGAGATTTCACTAAGAGGTTTGATGTTGTTCTGGTCGTCGGTTATGTTGATGTCAAGCATTGATGCAGCATAAAGTAAAAATTGAGGTGAGACTTTATTGTCGCTTATTTCATTGTGATTAGAAAATCCATTTTCCCAAAGTAGTGTAAAAGCTTGCATTGCTAGAGCACCAAATTTGTCACCATCGGCATTAACATTTTGTTTGCTTTTGTATATGTAGATTGGGGTGTCATATCCGTGTTTGTTATTTAAGTAGCATTGACTTATGCACCATTGTGATACGCGGCTATTTTCGCCGAAATATAGTCGATATAATGGGCGGCTGCAATAAATCTTGGCTTCGATATTTGGATTACTTTGTTTTAGCTTTTCTATAAATTTCATTGTTATTAAAAAATCACATATATAACTGAGCCACATGTCGTGACTTGTTTCCCTTTCTTTTAAAAAACCAGCCCTTTCTCTTGCGAATTTAGTAAAAGGATCAAGAAGGAGTATTTTGGTGGGTACATTTGAAGCTTTTAATTTACTGTAGATCGGAGAATCTTGGTTTGCTAAGTCACCGCGTCCATTAATTAGTAGAATATATAATTGGCTCATGTCGTCTGATATGTTCTCAGACACTTGTTTTCTAAAAAAATCTATATATTCCTGAGTATGTTCAGAGTCACTTCCTAGTCTTCCTTTTACCAGGCCAATTTTTTTTAGAAATTTATTTATTCCTTCAGTTTCTGGATCTATTGTTATATGCCAGACTAATAGTAAGATAACGATGCCATAAAGTAGAACCATATTTACGGAGTTATAGGTAATTAGAATTTTGGTATTATGAGCGACATTATCCTTTAGGGTGTCAATGTTACTCAAATCGAGAGTTGTGCTTTTTATGCTATTTTGTTTTATCTGGTCGATAAGTTGCATGGTGTCTGCGTGGTTATGGGCCGATAGTAATTTCGGTATTTGTGAGAAAATGAGAACGCCAATGGCGATGACAATAACACTTATCGTGTTTTTGAAACGAAGGTTCCCGTCTTCGAAAAAGAAATCTTTCATGAACGTTCTTGTTATATAGAGAAGTACCATTGATATAAATCCAAGCACTCCGCTTGTGTACATGTTAGTTAAATCATTTATATTAAGGTATATCCCTATGCCTAATAGAGACAAAATAATGAATATGACGAGGGGTAAAGTGAGTTTTACATTATTCTTATTTTTTGTAATCATTATCAAAATTGTCCGAAAGTGTGATATTGTTCACTTGTGTTACTGTATATCACGTATAATATGCTTTGTGAAATAATCTATAATTAATGTTTATATTGGATAATTTCAAGAAATATGAGTTTTCGCCGATATAGAAGTATTAAACAAAATAAAATATAAGGTGACCTAAGTGATTGATTTTTATAACATATTTTTCTTGATACTAGGTGCGTTTGTTGGTTATTTATGCATCCGCTTGTATCATTCCTCGGATTTGGTATCTAAATCAAAAAGAAATGAATCAAATACGGCAACATTTGATATCAGTTCTAGGTTATAAAGCCAGAAATATCCTTTCTTTACTCTTCTAAATGATGTGCTTTAGGGTGCCGTTGCTTTTTCTTAATTCGTCTTTACTATCTTGCATAGCGATATTCTTTCCGCTCTAGACAATACTTGTAAGCCAAATTTCCCTTTTACAAAAAACGAAACTATTGCGCTTATTTTTGTATGCGTCCCTTATCTCCAACGTGAACTCGTATACTTTTAGGTGCTAATTAACCGTGTTAGTCATAAACTACTCCAAATTTGCATCACGCTCCTTCCTAAATTGCAACAGCACCGATTATCCTATACGCTACCATTTATAGCAATTTGAGGTTTACCAAAAACTTTTTTAAAGTAAATGCTTGCCCAGATAATGTAGCGAGCATTTATTGAGTAAAACTGTTCGCTTTAGCATAGGTAATCTAGTAAAAGGTTAATAATGTCTCAAAAAAATACACTAGCCAAACTTGAGAATCAATTTTTTACAGCTTGTGACATTCTGCGCGCTTGATTGGATGCGAGTGAATTTAAATAATTCATCTTCAAGTACAAAATGAGATTTTGCTTGCTGTTAAAGCGATATAGTTCTTGATCAGCTTAAGAAAATAAAAACATTGGTGCCACAAGTTCAATCAGAGATTAAACTGCAATATGAAAATGTGTACTTAGATAAGTAGCAGCCTGTAAAAAAAGGCCTCATGCAAGGCCTTTTACCCGGAAAAGTAAGAGTTCAAATCTAGAGTATAAATATGAGTCATTATCATAATGATCAACCAATCACAGGAACAGAAGACACTCCCGATTGCTTGAACAGAGAATCGTTTGCTGAGCATTTAGCAGAAATTCTTATTCTTGAGCCAGAAGACGACTGCTTAACTGTTTCTTTGGAGGGGGAATGGGGTTATGGCAAAACATCAGTCATTAATCTTGTAAAGAAGTATTGCAAACAACATACTCAGAAACCTGTCATTGTTGAATATAATCCCTGGTTATCTGGCAAGGCCGAAGCACTTATTCAAGACTTCCTAGTTCAATTTTCATCGCAACTAGATATGCCAGATAGGCCTAAAGAAGGATTAAAAGTCGCTAAAGAATTGTTGGCTTATTCTAAACTGTTTAGTGCTATGAAATTAATACCGGGTGTAGAGCCATGGGCATCTACTATAGAAAGTGTGTTTAAATCAGTTGGCGAGTCTACGGAGGAAATAAGTAAACTTAAAGAAGTTAATTTATTAGGTCGAAAGAATAAAGTTAAAGATGCGTTAGCTGATCTCAATCAATCATTGATAGTAGTTATTGATGATATCGATAGACTAACTCCAGATGAGGCTTTTCAGGTTATTCGTTTAGTTAAAGCTGTAGCAGACTTTCCTGGAACATCTTTTTTATTGGCATTTGATCCTGAGTATTTAACTAGTGTGCTTGAAGTGCATGGCATTGGTAAGTCTGATCAATATATTGATAAAGTTGTACAGTTACGCGTTCCATTGCCATTGATAGGGTGTAATGATATGCAAAAACTGGCAGATATTGAATTAAATAGCCTGTCAGATACGGAACTCACTCAACATTTTGAAGAAGACCAAGATCGTTTGGGTCTTTTATACCATAGCCATATTAAATATATTGTACGATCTCCGCGAGAGTTAAAAAGGTTATTTAATCACTTACGTTTTGTATTCAAGCAAACTGAGGGAATGGTATGTTTTACAGACTTGTATTCGTTATCAGTATTAGCGATCAAAGCGCCTTCTATTTATCGACATATTAAAGAAACGCCCGGGGCATATGTTGGTAGAAATTTTGATGAACAACTAAATATGGAAAAACCTGAGATAATTGTTGGAAAATATAAAGATGAAAGAACAAAGGTTTTAAAATCATGTCCGTCTAAGGATGTAGGGCATATAAGTGAAATAATAAGCAATGTTTTCCCGCTTGTTGATGGCGGTGAATACTTCTCACAAGAAGATGAATACGACAAACTTGGACGAATAGCATCTCCTCAGCGATTGTACATCGCTCTGCACTATCAGGTTCCCACTGACTACGCTGCAGATACTGACGTCGTCTTGTTTATTAATGGTGATATTGATAGGCATGAATATGTACAAGGAGCAATTAGTGAAAATTTCGTAGAAAGATTCTTTGAATTACTATCACAAAATATAGATAAGATTGCTGAAGAGAACACAATTAGTTTGTTACAAGCTATTTTTGACATATTTTTACCTTCTGAATATTTGCAACAATTTGAAGAAGCGGAGGCTAGTTTTTTTGGTTTTGAGCCATTTAGAAATATCAGGTGGATTACTTTTGATCTAATAAAGAGGTCAAATAAAAAAATAGAACTAATAGATCAATTGGTTAGCGAAAAAGATTATGTGTTTATAACAGCTGACATTATAAGGAAGCTATTGGTCCAATTCGGTGAGGTAGAAACGACAGAGCCACGTGAGAGAAAAGAGCAATGGATAGATGGGGATAGCTATACAAAAATAAAAGATAAATGGGTTGATGTAGCCATCATGGGAATTGAAAATGGCGAAATTCTTGACTCAGTTTTGGCTAGCCATGTTTACGCAACGTTGTCTCGTGCTGACTTGCAGAAAACACAAAACTTACTGACAAGAGTGTTGGGTCAAAAAAGTGGAGTGGGAAAAATTGCAAAGCTGATAGGACGAAGCGGTTCAGACTCTATCAATGGCCCTTATTCTCAAATAACGGAAGATAATTCATCGGCGGTTTATGATTTCTCAGTATTACAAAACGCTGCAAAGGAAGAGCTGGAATTTGGTGAGGAACTATCGCCTTATTTAAAAGCAGTGTATCAAAGTATTATAACTGGTGATAAATATTACCTTAGGGACGCCTCAAAAGGTGAAAAGTTTTAGTTTTGATATTTATGTAGCCTATTTTTTTGGTCCATTCAATTATTATTTAAAATCGGATTTAGGAGAACATTTTGGCTAAGATAGAAAATCATAAATACAGCATCGACGAAGCATTCCGTGAGTGCTTTTATATCGTGCCAGACTACCAACGTGAATACGTCTGGACCGATAAAGAAGTTCATCAGCTATTAGATGACATTGATGAACAGTTGGACGTTGGTAATAGTCGTGAGTATTTTATTGGGACAGTGTTGGTAGCACCGACAAGCCAAAAGAATCACTATGAAGTTATTGATGGTCAGCAGAGGCTAACTACGTTTTTTTTATTGCTCTGTGCGCTACGACATGTTTTTCAAAATGAGCCTCAGTACCAGACGCTCAATGGGCTTATATCAACTAGTTATACCGATAGTGATGGCAATACCAAATCTAGCCTAAAACTCGATCCTCGTTACGAAGCAGCTGGCGAGGTGATGAGCCAGATTACAGAGTTGAATGCAGATCCACAAACAACACGTGCAGGTATACAAGCAGCAGGTATTAATAGCTTTGGGTCATTGGAAAATCTTGTGAATGCTTATAGTACTGTTTATCGTTATTTACAGGATAACTATAGCGATATCACTTTGCTTAAAAAGTACTGGGGGTATCTTGCAAATAATGTGGTGTTTATTCAGATTTCGACGGATGTTAGCAGTGCATTGAAAATATTCGAGACTATAAATGAACGTGGTGTTGGTTTGAATCCAATGGATTTACTTAAGAATCTGTTGTTTACACATGTTAAACAGGAAGAGTTTACTCAGCTAAAGGACGAGTGGAAGAAAGTAACTAAACCTTTGGAAAAAAACAAGGAAAAACCGTTACGATTTTTGCGGTATTTTTTGATGGCTAATTATATCATTCAAAACAAACGTAAGGATTCAGTGGTGCGTGAAGATGAGATTTACGATTGGTTTAACAATAAGAAAAATGCTGAACTTTGTGACTACAAAAACAAGCCGTTTGAATTTGTTCGAAAAATTATTCGCAATGTCGAACTTTATTTGGGTTTTTCCAGTGGTTGCGGTAATGATGGAAAACCAAGCTTAGCAATTGACAATCTTAGACGGCTATGTGGTGGTGCATTTAGTCTCCATTATGTATTGTTATTAGCTTCAAGTAATTTACCAAAACCGTTATTTGATCATTTTGTTTCTCAGTTAGAAAGTTTCTTGTTCTATTACATTTTCACCAAGACTCCCACTAAAGAATTGGAACGTAATTTTTCACTCTGGGCTGATGAACTACGTGGTATAGCTGAAACTATTGATCCGCAGATGCAAATGCAGGCGCTTAACGAGTTTATCGCTGATAAATTTCAGAATAATATGACTTCGAAAGGTGCGGAGCTAAACGACGCTTTAAAGAGGTTGTCACTATATTCTATGCAGCAATATCGAACTCGTTACCTTTTGGCGAAACTAACTCAACTTGTTGATATGGCTTATAAGGGATTGAAAACGCCGGGATCATTGAGCGAATATACTGCATTAGAAATTGAGCATATATTACCTAATAATCCTAAGCCGGAATTGTTAGCAGAATTTATTGCCAATAATCCCGATGTGGATTATGACGAATACAAAAACAAATTAGGGAATCTTACTTTGCTAGAGAAGCCTATCAATATAGTGGCAAGTAATGATTTTTTTATCGCTAAAAAGGAAGAGTACAAGAAGTGTAAGTATTATTTAACAAGTAGCATTGTGGAACTTAATGTTGTAGGTAAGAACACTTCTATTAGTCGGGTTAACGAAAAATTGTCTTCATATGTTGACTGGACTTCAGCAAGCATTGATCACCGGCAGAAGTTACTTATTGAGTTGGCTCGTGATATATGGAAAACTATGCCAATTGAATTAAATTAACTCGAGAATGAAAGTTTCTAAAAACTGAGCGGTTGGGTATTGATTTTTTATGTTGTAATAAATAGTTATTTTTATCCAAAGACCCGACAAAGAAAAATAACAGACAAAAGCCGCAAGTGGTTTACTGAAGATGATTTTTTCTGCCATCAACTAAAGAATTTTTAAATATATCATGTCAGATGAAAAACAACGTTTAAAAGACTTATTCGAATATGCGAAGCATGTTGGTCGTTTAAATGAAAAAGCAACATTTTCTTTGGATGAGTATAAACAGTTAGCCTATTCAGAACATGCATTAAAAGGTCGCATTGGTATACACCATGATGTTGTTGATGAAGATGGTGAACCGATATGGTTGAAGGTCGACCGATTAACGCGAACTCATCCTCCTGTGCGCCCAGAAGTTATCAACGACTGGATTACCGTAACAAACGATCCTTGTAAAACGGTTGTAATTAAAGATACGCTAATTAAAACAATACTTGCAAGCGAAGCTTCTGAATTGCTAAACAGGGAAGTAGTAAACGAATCAGACGTTACAGAACCATTAAAAAAACATGATGATCATATTGAAAGAAAAGATGTTATTTTCCGGCTTGAAAAGCTACCTGAAATAAAAGACAAAATCGAACTGTATATCAATAATAGTTGGTACCCATGGGCTGAAGAAGAAAAACCTAAACGAGATACTATTAAGATTTATGATGATCTATTTTATCTCCAGCAAACGTTAGAAGCCCAAGGTGATGAATTGTCTCTGGAGTTTGTTTGGGGTATTGGCATAAGTCGTTGGAATGTGGCTGGGCGAAAAATTGATCATCCACTTGTCGAGTATTTTGTAGAGCTGGAATTAGATAATAATACCGGCAGTTTGTTAATTCGCCCTCGTAAATTGCCGCCAGAAATCGCTATTGCACCTTATTTAGCACTGGATAATCCTGGTGCAGAATCCCTAATGCGCTTTTTTAAGAAACAAATTCAAGATTTTTCTGATGATATTGAGTTTTCACCTTATATTGCTCGTAGTTATGAAGCTGTTTTAAAACAATCCGCGCGAGTATTAAGTGAGAGCGGCGTTTATTGGCCAGAGGTAAACGGGGATATCGAAGATAGGGAACCGCCAAAGATAAATGAAGAGCTGTGTATTACTGATAGTTGGGTGATATATGTTCGACCCAAAAGTGCTACGAGTTTTATTCAGGATATTGAACGTTTCGAAGAGCAATTAGAAGACAAAGATATCGAAGAAATCAATACACCTGCTGTTCAATTGGTTTCGCGATTGTCTAGTGAAAGACCTCCAACTGGTCCTGGTAGTATAGGTTCAGGGGGTGGGGAATCCAAGGTTAAAACGCCAGCAACAAAAGGGGAGTTGTATTTTCCTAAACCATTTAATGATGCACAAGTGAAAATCATTGATCGTTTAGTTTCGAATGACGGTGTTGTTGTACAAGGCCCGCCAGGCACAGGAAAAACACATACCATAGCAAACATTATCAGTCATTATTTGGCCACAGGTAAAAGAGTATTAGTAACTTCCAAAGGTAAGCCAGCGCTGGATGTTTTAAGAGAACAAATCCCTGTAGAGCTCAGGAATTTAACAATTAGCCTATTGAGTAATGAGCGAGAAGGATTTAAGCAATTAGAAACAGCTGTATCTGTTTTATCAAATATATCGAGCCAAACGGATATACGTAGTTTATCAAATGAAGCCAATGCCTTAAGCCAACGGGTTGATCAGTTAAAAACACAAATCGCTGGAATTGATAGTGAGTTGCGGGAGTGGGGTGAAAAGCAACTAAAACCTATCAGGCATGAGTTGGCCGTTGGACGGAAACAAATGACTGCAATGGAACTAGCAGAGTATGTTATCCAAAACAAAGATCAGCATGATTGGTTTCCCGACGAAATTGGGGACACGGAAGATTTTAAACCACTATTTTTTGATGCAGATATTGCCAATTTACGTGAGGCTAGACGGGCGCTGGGCTCGAATCTTTCCTATGTGTTTAAACGTTTACCATCTTTAAGCGATTTTCCAGACAGTGCACAAATTGCTGCGATTCATGAGGATTTGGTTAATTCGCACAATATTGGAGAACAAGCGAAAAAAGATCATTTGCCGCCGTTAGCTGTAACGGTTGAGAATGCTTTGTCTAGAGCTGAAGCATTGCTCCCAAATCTTAAGCAATTGTTGTTAACTATCGAAGGTATTGAAAAAAAACCATGGCTTCGATATTTATTCGATAATTGGTGTGTTTCAGGATTGCAAGGTGAAGACACATTCTTGTTTGATGAACTACAAATTGATTTAGTGAATATCGTTGATAAAAGAATCGATTTTATTCGGAATCCTGTGCAGATGCCAGATCCTTCGAAAAATCGATTGGTGATTGATGGTGCGATAAATAATTTGTGCAATGGGCGTAGTGCGTTTGGTTTTTTTAGTTTTGGTCATGCTGAAGCAAAATCGCTAATTGATAAGATTGAGGTTCGAAATGAGACCCCTTCTTCAGAAAAAGATTGGGAGCACGTTGAAAAATATTTGAAATTCCAAGATTCGGTTCGAAAATTTGTTGTTAAATGGAATAGCATTGGGCAAGAATATGACTTGCCCGAGTTGTCTTATAACTTTGGCGGGCTCTTTAAAGATTTAGAAAAACTTCACAATATAATTAATGATGCTGTTAATTTGGCGACTGTACAATGGAAGGAAATACGACAGGAGTTAAAAATATTATTACCGCACGGGTTAAACATTGGTGTCATTTTATATGACAAGCTAGAGGCAGAGAAAGCAATTAATGCTCTTGAAGCAAGTACGGCCCGAATACAGCTAAGTGCTCAACGAAAACGTATCGAGGATTTTCTTAATAAGTTAAATGGTTGTAGTGGTGAGATCGTTGAAGAGTTTAAGCAGTTTTTTGAGGGAGCCATTGGTAATGCGAGTGTAACTGTCGAGAAAATGTTGCGACAATGGAATGATTTAGTTGAGAAATTACGCCGGATACATGATTTATCTGATCATATAATGATTGTTGAAAGTGTTGTGGGATTAATTCAGGAATCTGGAGCTAAAAAGTGGGCCACTATATTAATTGAAAATGTATATTCAGGTGATGAAGATAAGTGGACACCAAGTTTTTGGTTTGATAGTTGGGTTTGGAAGCAACAAGAATCGTATATAAAAAGTTTAGATGCGAGAGAGCATCTAAAAACTATATCTGAACAACGCTCAAGCTTAGATAAGGATTTGAAAAAAACATTTACTGAGCTTGTAAGGGTAAAAACAAGTATTGGTTTGCATTCTTCCTTGTCTGATAAGGTGAAAGGTGCGTTAGCAAGATTTGTGTCAGCTATTGCACGTATAGGTAGAGGGACAGGTGTACGCGCTCCAAGATTCCGAAAAGATGCATTTCGTGCAATGCAGGATTGCTACGATGGTGTGCCGTGTTGGATTATGCCTACTTGGCGAGTTAGTGAAAGCTTGCCTTCAATTTTTGGCGGATTTGATCTAGTCATTATTGATGAGGCATCTCAATCCGACATTTCCACGCTTCCTGTCATAATGCGTGCTAAGAAGTTATTGGTAGTGGGTGATGACAAGCAAGTTAGCCCTACAGGTGCATTTATTAAAGAGGAAAAAATCCTCCAACTAAGACACAATTTCTTACGAGATCAACCCTTTGGTGAATTACTTGTTCCAGGAACGTCCATTTACGATTTAGCAAGTGCCATATTCCCTAGTCAACGAATTGTTCTCACGGAGCATTTTCGTTGTGTAGAACCTATTATTCGTTTCAGTATGCAATTTTATAATGAAATGCTCATTCCATTACGAATTCCTAAAATGTCCGAGCGACTAGACCCTCCTCTCATCGATGTTTATGTGCCATACGGTAAACGTGATGAACGAAAAAAGATTAACAATGCTGAAGTTGAGGCGATAGTTGAAGAGATAAAACTAATTGTTGAGAATCCTCAATATGCTAATCGAAGCATTGGTGTAATTTCTTTGATAGGTGCTCAACAAGCCCACGCCATTCAAGAAGCACTTCTGCAAGAAATTGGTGAAGGTGCATACATACGACATAATATATCCTGTGGTGATTCTGCTGTTTTTCAGGGTAAAGAGAAAGATATTATCTTTCTTTCTATGGTTGTTGGAGTTAAACAAGGTGCCGCTATGACAAAGCGGGAGTCTGAACAGCGCTTTAATGTAGCATTGTCACGAGCAAGGGATCGAATGTACTTGTATAGAAGTATTACTGAGGCTGACTTATTAAATGAAGCAGATCTACGCTTAAAGACCATAAAACATTTTCAAAATCCGATGCCGCAAAGACAAGAAGCTGATAATCTACTTGATTTATGTGATTCAGGATTTGAGAGGGATGTTTTTAGAAAGCTTATTGATTTGGATTATTGTGTTACACCGCAAGTTAAGGTAGGCCCGTTTTCTATAGATTTAGTTGTTGAAGGGGAAAATGATAAACGACTGGCAATTGAATTAGATGGTGATAAATATCACCCACCAGAGAAGTGGAAGGATGATTTTTCAAGGCAACGAACAATGGAACGTGTTGGGTGGGTTTTTTGGCGTTGCTGGGGTTCGACTTATTCAATTGATCCCGATGGATGTATTGGAGATCTGGTAAACACGTTAACAAGCATGGGCATTAATCCTACTGGTAGCAAGTCTGATAAAAACATATATACTGAATATCGTGAGTTAAAGCTTCCAGTTGTTAGAGAAGGGGAAGTTGTAACAGATGATAAAGGCAGTGATATGCAGGGGGAGCTTGGCTTTTAAATGTCTAGATATCAAGTTTATCAAACTTTTAGGTAAAGAGTTCACTAAAAATTTAAGTTCAAAGCATGCTAGCGCCAGAATAATTTTTTGGATATTGGTCAAAATAACACGCTATTTATGTTCGCATTATCAGTAGATAGTGATTCTTATAGGCGCAGTAAATATTTTTCAATCATAATATTAATCAATTTGTTTATGTCACTTTCCTCTTGAGCCAATTTTTTAAAAGTTTTTTGGTGCATATATTTTGGTTTTCCACGAATAGGTATATGTAAGTTAGAATCAGCACCCAATCTATCTCTAATTTTCCAGATTTTTCTATACAATCGATCAAGATGAGATTCGTTTTGGCTTGAATATGATAGCCTGCTACAGTGACGACACTTTAATGATTTAGAGACCAAAAGTAACTTTGCTACTCGACGGTTGCAGGTTGAGCAAGTAAACCAGACCCGCATTCCTCCATAATTACATTTGGTTCTAGTTAGTTTAATGACATCATATCCCACATTTTTAGCATGGGTATTTTCAAAATCAAAAATATGTAAAATAAGCACGCTTCTAAATACTTGTATGTCAATTTGGTATAAAGTTTTCTTTGCTTTTGTCCAGTAAGTAGAACTAGAAGAGCCCGGGGATAGACACCCCTTGCGATTCAAAGTATGAATATCAATCGATGGATGCTGGTCAAGCGTATCATTTTTTATTGGTCTGTAATATAGACCACTACCTGTTCCACCCATCAGCATTTCCTTTTTTAAACCGAAAAGAATAGGAAACATTCAAAAAATTGATTAAATATAAAACAAGATTGGAATTAATTCCAACGGAAATAGTTACCCATGTTACCCTTAACGCCGGTTTTTTATATGAAAAATTTAATTTCATAAAATACGTTTTTTTTATAATAAACTATAAAAAGGCCATTAAGGGTAACAAGGGTAACAATACAAAATCAAAAATTCATATTCTTAAGCAACTAGAAATCGTAATTGATGGATTTTAAGCGAATCCCAAAGTAAAATGTTCCATTTCCAGACTTTTTCTTCTCGTAACCTTTTTCGGATAATTTTAATCCAAACATTCGATGTGACTCTGAGTCTTCATCATTAAAATCACACCATGCTTGGTATGCTAGAAAAAGTTCAGAGGATTTTGTTTTTTCATTACGCTCGCCTGTAATGCAACGCTCGTTGATAAACGACGCGATATGATCCATTTCTGTTCTATAGCCATCGGTGGCATCTATTACAGCCTGCGGAAAACCTAGACCCTGTTTTTGCCAATCTTGGCAACCCTCTATTGCCCAATTCAATATTCCAGGTAATTCCTGTAATAACTTGTTAAGCAAATTTTTATCCTGCTGCTTTTCCGAAAAGTATGCTTTAAAAGGAATTAGTTTAATCCTAGCCCAGATACCTTCATCGGTGCCTTTTATAGTGGGTTTGTGATTACCATAAATCCAAAGCTTGTGTGTGGGCTCAAAATCGAACCATTCACCTCTCATAAATCTTGCTGTTATTTTATCTCCACCGGTTAAATCTTTAATCAATGATTCATTAAATTTTCGATCTTGCTCCAATTCAGATGATACAGCCAGTCTACAACGAGTCAGGCGAGCAATATCATTTGGAATTGACTGAAAGGGTTTGCTCATCAGCATTTCCGCTGGTGCTTTTTTTTGATAGTCGCCAAATAAATGTAATAGTACTTCAATAAAGGTACTTTTACCGTTTCGCCCAATGCCATACATGAAAAAAATGCAATGTTCGGTTGTTAACCCTGTTAACGTATAGCCGATAGCGCGTTTTAAGAAGTTTACTAAATCTTTATCGCCTTGAGTTATTTCAAATAGAAACTTTTTCCATGTAGGGTATGTTGCATCTTTATCATATGTAACAAGGAGTGATTTTGTTATTAAATCACTTTTTGTTGGTGAACGTATTTCACCTGTGTGCAAGTCAATGACGCCATTTTTACAATTGATGAGCCAGGGGTTTTTGTCGAGTATTTCGTGAGAAATTGGTATGGATTCCTCTGTCTTAGCTAATTCCAGCAAGGCTTTTATCGCCCTTAAAGACTCGGAATTTTTTGCATGTTTTATTAGAGCTTTTTGTATTTTGGCATCAGAATTATTTTGTGACTCTGCTTTGATAAATTCACATATTTGTTTGGCAAAAATAAAGATTCTTCCGTCTTCGTCCAAATTCCATTTATTAGTATCCCAAACTAACCATTTGTTAAAAGCGTATACAAATAGTATGTCTTCTTCAAAATGAAATACGAATCTTTGGGCATTACCTAAGTCTGTTAATGAATATGCTGGGGAATATTTCCAAGCGCTTTGCAGGCAATTTAGTGCCTCCGCCTCATCAAAAGGCGGAGTGCATTTTTGTGCGACATCTAATACTAGTTTTTTAGCTTCAACCCAATCCAATTTTCTAGCACGTAGTGAGCAACTATATTGAAAAATTGAATTATTTCGCATTCCTTTAGGAATGCTGTTAGCGATATTATCATGTTGAGTATTTAAAATATTTTGAACTGTTTTAGCGTTATTTTTTGTTGGCGATTTTTTGCTTTTTTTTTGGGATGTTTTTTTTTAGTATCTTCTAGCTTAGTGATTAGCCATTCAGGTGCTTCGCTAATGTCGGTTCCCTCATTTATCCATTTATACTTTTTCTTGTATAAATTTGATGCGGGCGCAACAATATATCCACCGTCACCTCGCACGTCTATATTGGGGGCTATTTTACTTGTGCTGTTTTTGATTTTTTTTCCGGGATTCTTAAAATAAAGATGTTTCCCCCCATTAGCAGTTTTACACATTAAAGTAGGGGGCAATGGCGAGTTTTCTTCTTCGATCATTTGTAACGATTCGTCTCCCTTTTTTCCATCATTGGTGTCAATATCTAATACCCAAATATCTGATACTTCGCCTGTAGCGATTCCTATATTATAATTTGGGTTTTTTTCCCACCATTGCGTAATTATTTTATCGTCAGTAGTTGCCTCATGAAAGCTTCTGCTATTCTTTAAAGGTGATTTTGAATTTTGACATAACGGAAATACGGCAAAACCATTTTTTGCATAAGCTAATGCGATTTGTAGTTTAGTTTGTTGTATAATATTTGTTGACATGATGAGAATCCTTCTCGAATGAATAGAATAATTGAGTTAGTAAAGTGTCTGTATAGAATTTAATACCCCTTGTGTTGTAGCTTTTCGGAAAACTTTAAGCTGAGGGGTTTGTTCTATATGAAAAATATAAAATTTAGCCGGTGTGAAATAACGTTTGGCTGTTTATGAAATTTTGAATGTCTTCAGGCCTGTACATAACTTTTCGGCCTACTTTAACGAATGGTAGGCCCACGCGGCCTGTACATCGCCATACTGTTAAAGTTCCTGGTGAGACACCAAGAATACTTGAAACATGATTTGGTGAGAGTAATTGATGTATTGCAGTGTTGCTCATGATGTAGCCTCCTTAGCTAAAGTTAACAAGGCTATTTTTTCGCATGTTTACAAGAGATTCTTCCAAATGGAAAAAATAAAATCCATTTGGAATTTTATTCTTCTAACAGTAGTTTAAGTCCTTGACTAAGTTTTTTTGAAAACGAACTTGATTTCAGGCCTGTCGTAGGTAATTCATGATTGTTGAGAATTTCTTCAATTTCATTGTAGATTGCTGATTTGTTTGGTTTGTCGTTTTTGCTAAATTTTTTCCCTTTTTGACTCTGTACTAATACCATAGCTAGGCCACCTAACATTTTAAGCGAATTATTATCTTCCGTTGAAGAAACGCCACTATTTGTTGTAGAGTGAAATTTATTGACCTCTTTCTCTAGATTTAATGAGAATTCTATTCCGTAATGCTTTGCCCAGTTAAGTAATTGTCGAGGTGTAATTTTTTCTTCAAGAATGTCGACTTGATAAGCTCGTAAAGCTATTAACCTGATATTTGAATATTTTCTAACAAATGGGGAGGCGCATTGGTAACGACAAATTGATTTCCAATTAACCACATGAGGATTTTTTCCCAAAAGTAGGGCAATACCTTCCTCTATTGTCCAATAAGGAACCTTCGCCCAGAAAATATAATCAGCATTTGCCTCTTTTTGATTGTAAAATCGGATTGCATCCAGTGATTCCATTTCATCTTGAGTTTTAATTGTTTTGAGCCTGAAAAGAAGGTTTTTTAATTCTATTGGTTTTAGTTTGGTCAGTTCTCCATGTCTTTTAGATTTCTTCTTTTCTATAGTCTCTTTGTGAAACCTGATTTGGTTATTTTTTGTTTTATTCGACGTATTTCTGAGTTTAGTCAGTGGAAATTCTAGTTCTAATATTTGACTGATACTCTCATCTGTTGAATATGTCATCATGTGTTTCTGCTCCCTTACACTCCTTCAATATAATAACTAAGTCAAACCAATGAAGGTCTCCGGCCTTTCGGGAGCTTCCCTAGACTTGGTTGTTTCTAAATCTGTTTGCTTTTTATATCCACAACTTCAGCGGTTTTTTTAATCCCTGCGGCTTTCAAGATAAAATCAGTAATTGATTGCATGGGTTCTCTTAATCTTTCTATGTCCATGATGATATAACCAGCTGTAACATCATGATTCATTTTATGGTTTAGTAAACGTTTAAGGGCATAAGCGCTAATGTCTCGACCTTCAGCTATTGTGGCAAATGTTCTTCTTAAATCATGTGCTGAGAAGTCAATGCCTGTTTCATCTTTAACTTTTTGGATTTGTTTGTTGGCATTAATTAAGTGGCCGCTTTTGCTGGTTTTGCTTGGGAAGACATATTTTCCATCAGGATCGTTAGCTCGGCGGTTGTTTAATATGTCGAAAAGGTAATCAGATAATGGAAGTATATGTATTTCTCTGTTTTTGGTATCGTTAACGGTGAGGGTTTTATCGCCAAAGTCAATATTTCTCCATTTAAGTTTGCTAGCTTCTTCGCGCCGAAGACCCGTTAATATTAGGAGTATTAAATAATCCCGTACTGTTTCGGCTTGTCCTCTCTTATCTTTGCCCTTGAGCGATAAAACAGCGTTAAACCAATTTCCCAATTCATGGGTTTTAATGAGTTGTCGACGTCGCTCGACTCTAAACCATGCATTATTATGCGATAGTTTAGTAACTGGATTATCAGTAAAAATAGGATTTCCATCCGTATCAATATATTCCTGGATGGCAAAGTTAAACAGGGCTCGTAATACGCGCATTGCATTATTTGCCCTTGCTTCTGATTTGCGCCCAAGCTGATTGTGTTTGTTGGTTATTAAGTCGCGACTAATATCCCTAATGGATTTGTCTTTCCAGTCTTTGAAGCTCACATCTCTGATTATTTTATAGTCTTTTATTGTTCCTTCTTTAAGGTTTTTCTTGGCAGCGAAATAATCGTCAAAAACAGCCTGTAAAGTTATGTTTGATAATTTCTCGACTTTAGTTTTTCGCTTAGCTTCTTTTTCTTTGTCCCTTGGGTGAATGCCTTCAGCCATTTCTGAGATAAGACCTTTGGCTGTTCTTCTTGCCTGTTCTATGGTCATATCTGGATAGCGACCAAGTTTTAATCGTCTTGGAGCTTGTCGTGCGATGCGTTTATAAGCGTAAAAAGTCTTGGTGCCAACATCGGTTACTCGGATGATTAGACCTGGATTCTTTTTGTCATGTGCTTCCAGACGTTTACCTTTATCGGGAGTTGGCAAATTTGATATGGAATTTTTATTAAATTGAATTTCTAACTTTGGCATGGCTGGGCTACAAATGGGCTACGTTCTGGGTTAATTTTGAGTATAAATGAATAATCTAGATTAATCTAAAAATAACCCCAAGTTCTTGTTTTATTAAGCTTGGGTTAGGTTGATTAAGATTGCGTAATTCTGGAGAAGAATAAAAATTTAGGACTCATAATCCATTGGTCGTAGGTTCGAGTCCTACCAGGCCCACCATTTTAAAATTCTCTTTTCATATGTCTTAATATTTATTCGGCATTAGTCGTCGATTATAGGAAACTTTTGCAAACCATAA
>Ga0316207_10002735_pt1 | contig 17501 bp, 11 predicted proteins | sample 6weekpyrite_MG_FD_204943 | JGI IMG/M metagenome (GOLD analysis project Ga0316207, IMG submission 204943) | Microbial mat bacterial communities from mineral coupon in-situ incubated in ocean water Damariscotta River, Maine, United States -... | ecosystem: Environmental > Aquatic > Marine >...
CATATAATAGTGCCAGGTTATAGTGTGCATTTGTATAGTTGGGCTTGAGCTTAACTGCTGAGAGATAATCAGCTTTAGCCTCATGAACCTTGCCCGCTGTAATATTTAACTGGCCACGTAAGTTATATGCTTGAGCCTGATCAGGATTTAGTTTTAATGCTTTTTCAGTAAGCTTAAGTGATTTTTCGTATTCCTGTTTGTTGTAATGCATTAATGCCAGATTTGTATAAGGCCCTGCAAGATTTGGGTTGTTTCGAATAAGCTCATTAAACAGGCGTAATGAATTCGAGTCATCACCATTATTTAGCGCAGTAATTGCATCACGAAATTTTTCCTTATCAGCGTTTGAAATATTAACGGGTTTTGATGAAGATGAGGAAAGGGGTGTAGCTTGCCCGTCACCATCTGGCGTACCTTGTGGTTTTGTTGGTTCGGTACCACAACCGGATATGCTGATTAGTAGTACCAGAAATACCCCATTAACTAAAATATTTGACTTAAACATAAGTGGTTATTTGTCCAGTTATTTATATGTAACGCTTTCTTTTATACGATTAAACTTTATATAGAAATTTTTTGGTATTAATGTAACACGCCTATATAATTATCAGTTTTAGGTTTTCTATTATATCTAACCGGGAAAAGCCCAACTAATTCTGTATGGCTTTTCTTTATCCAGGAATTATAAAATCCATCTTTAACACGAGACAGGTTGATTTCAAAAAACTCAATGGCCTTGTCTTCAAATGGAAAGGCCTGGTCTTCTAATAATATTTCATACTGATCAAGCTCTTCGTTGTTGAGGTTTTTAGGTCTGTCAGAATCAAGTAGGGCTTTACTAAAGTCTTTATAAATAAATGCAATGGAGTAGGTCGCTTCGGTCGCTGCTTCATAAATCTGGTATTTAGAGGCTTTGCCATAGAGCTTCACAGCATTTTGCATTGCGGTTTTCTTTTTGCGTAGGCTTTTCTTTAATGGTAGGGTCAGGCGTAGCTTATCAAAGCGGCTTTTTTGGTTACGTGCAAGTGCCAGGTATGAAGTCGACGTAATGTATTTCGTGCGATCATTTTTTGCGTTATTTAGCGCCTTTTTATCCGCCTTTACAATATTGTTATGCCACTTATATAGATTCTTGGCAGGGCCAGTTTTAGCGTACAGTTCAGTAAGCTTGTTCATGGCCTCCATATACTGAGGATAGGGTTTCTTGAATTTTCGTGCATATTCCTCATAAGAGCGAATAGCATCTTTGTACTTCTTTTTATCTTCATATAGCTCAGCAGCTTGCCACAGTGCTGCTGACTTAATAGATAAGTCTCCACCACCCATGCTGGAGATTTTTTCAAATTCCTGTGCGGCTTTAATTCCCTGATTAGAACTTAGGTAAGCAGCTGATAATTTTTTAGACACATCAGTTTGCAATTTATTTCGAGGGTAAAGTGACTGAAATCGCTTGATATCACTAATAGCGCTTTTCCACTGCTTATGCTGCATATTTAAAGCAATAGCATCATATAAACCTGTTGCTGCGATTTTAGAGCTTGCGACAATTGTGGATATCCTGGAATAATGGTTAATGGCCTGGGGAACCTGCTTTTGTTGCATGGCAAGTTCGCCCTGTTTATAAATTGCCAGTGCAAGTTTGTCCTGAATTTTAGTTTTATCTTTAGCTTTTAATTTGCCTGACTTTAATAGTTCACCAAATATTGACTCGGCTTCTGAGTACTCTTTTAGATTAAAATATGACTCACCTTTAAGTGTCGTTATATACACATTACTGGCTAGCGGCTTGCTGCTAGATATGACGATATCAGAAAGCTCAATAGTTGTTTTGTACTGTTTTGATTTAAATGCCAGTTTAGTTGCATGCTTAATTAATTTTGAAGTGCGTTTATCAGTGGGGTAGAGCTGGGCGTATTTCAAAGCATAAGCAATATGTTTGTCGAGTAGCTTTTTATTTTTGGAATCTTTAGAAAGCAGTTTGTTGCTGATAACAATTGAAGCATAAGCTGCATCTTTATGGATAATTAAGTCGTTATCATAGGCAGCTAATTCATAAAACTTTAAGGCATCTACGTACTTTTTCTTTTGCGATAATAGTTCGGCATACAGAAAGTATATATTGTCCTTTTGTGCATATGCCCTGTAGTGTTTTAAATAGCGCTTATACCAGAGTTCTGTTTGTTGGTAGTCCTTGTTTTTTAGTGATTTCTGGTATTTATTATGATAATAACCGGTCATTAAAACGACATACTCTTGCAGTGAGCGTCTGATAGCGCGATTGACGCTAGAGTTCTCTACCTGGTTTTTCCAGTAATTACTGCTGGGGTTATATTTGACATAAAATGTCTCAATTGCATCATAAACTTTATTGGTAAAGCCACTGTTTTTCCAGATGCTTATAATTTTTAAGTATGAATAGGGGATATTCTTGGAGTCAGGATAGAACTTAATAAACTGTTGATGTGTATCAACCGCGTCAGAATATCGTTCCTGTTTTAAATATATTTCACTGACCATGGAGTAGGTGTGATATGTATATAAAAAGTCTGGTTGATCTTTAAAATAGTCCTGTAAAGGTTCAGATCCACCTAGGTATGAAAACGCTAAGCCAATGGCGCGGAAATATTCATCAAACTGTTCACGTTCAGATTTGCTTAGTTTTTCAAATTCTTCAAAATCATGTACTAAGACAGCTTCTATAAAATCATCAACTGCATCAGTATAGTATTGCTGTTTAAACCGGGACCAACCGCGTTTAAACAATGATTTCTCATGAAAAATTTCATTTCCATTGGCTACAATGACTTCAGTGTAGCCATATTCAGCAGTACTGTAATCCTGTGAAGAGAATGCATCTTCAGCAAGCCTGAATTGAGACTCTACAAAATACGGGCTTTTCGGGAACTGTTCAACTAAGCGGTTAAGTGCTTCCATTGACTTATTATGGTCGCCTTTCTGGTCATATGCTTTCGCCAACTGATAGAGCAGGGTGTCATTGTTCTTTGATTTAGGATAATCCTCAAGTGACGTACTTAATAACTCAATCGTTTTATTCAGACGCGCTTCATATAGCTTATCTTCAATCTCATCACTATTCGCTTGTTGTTCTTTTTCCTGTAATAATTTATTACTCTGGCTAAATTCAAGCTCGGCTAGCCGACTAAGAGCGTCTATACGAGTATTATCATCTACATCCGCATTATTAAGATAGTCAGAGTATGCCTGTCTGATTTCTTCGTCTGATTTAGGTTTAATGAATACTTTATTAACAGATTTTTTAGTTGTCGTAACATCGATATCAGCAAGACTGGATGGAGTTTCAGATTTGCAGGATAGCAATACAAATATAGAAAGTACCGTTGTTATTTTAACTATATTCATCAGTTTTCGCCTTCAGCTCTATTGTCATAAAGCCTGGCAAGACCATAACGTGACTGGTTGAGGTAGCTTTTTAAGTACTCATTTCTTTGTTGTGTTAAATCAGAAATGATTTTTTGAAACACTTTGTCGTGCTTGTTTTTCAGGTTAGCGATAATGTTTCTAAGTTTTTTGTTTCTGGCTACTAATGAAAATTTTTCTAGCATTTTAAAATTATTAATAAAAGACTCAGGGTACTTTTTTCCATAATCGAGACTGTTATTTTGAATTATTATGCTGTTTGTATTCGCGTCATAAGTCATGCTGTTAAAATCAATGTGCTTTTTAGAGATTGATTTAAGCTTCTCCATGCGTCTCTGGTAATAATTCATAGCTTCTGTGTAACTTGTGGTAACAGTCAACTCCTGCTGTAGCTTTTCATAAACATAGGGGACAAGTAAGTAAGACTCATCGACTGAAAGATCAAAAGTCTTCTTATCTTTTAAAATAGATAATGCATTTAAACCACCAACAAAGTCACCCTGGCTTGTGGCAGTTAAGCCAATACCAAGCAATGCTCTATTTGTATATCGGCTATTAAGGCCGATATTACGAAATGCATTACGAGCGTCTCTATAATATTCCCTCTGTAGTAATGAGTAGCCAAGTACCAAATACAGACGATTGATGAGTTCATCGGTATTGTCTTTATTGGTTAATTTAACTAATTCACTAATAGTTGACTGTGCATCGGTCCACCAGCCCTGACGTATATGTGCAATCGCTGTATTGAGTTGGGCGTAAGAATAATACCTGGATGTGACAGGGACTTTAGAGTAATTAGCTACTGCGGGTCGGTGTTTCTTTAAGCGTTGTAATGCTGTTCCATTTAATAAATATGCATAAGCAGCATTCTCAGGTGAGAGCTCTAAATAAACCCCTTTCAATAATTTAGTAACTTTTCTCCATTCGTTACGTTTTGCATGGTACTTGGCAAAAGTAAATTGAATAGTTGCTAGCAGTGATTGATCGCCAAAGTTAGAAATTTCAGTATAAATCTTATTGGCTAATTTCCACTCATTATTAGCTAGTAGAAGTTCTGTAAACTTAAAAACAGCCTGATGATCAAGGTTATCAAACACTGTGTCTCTATTAGTGAAAAGTAGCTGGATAGCTGGAATAGATTTATTCTGGGCACTTAAATGATTAACTCTTTCAAGCAAAACATCAATATCTTTAATAATGACTTTACTTTCCCGTGCATAGCTTGATTTATCTTTATAAAATCTTGATGAAACCCGTTTAAAGTCTTCTTCGAGAATACGGATTTTCTTAGCCAGATCGGCCTGAGAAGCTGTAGCAGGGGTGGGGTATGAAATAGTCCCTATAACGCTTATAAAGCCCAGAAATAAAGCCCTTAACGCTGGCATTAAGCAGCTATTCATAAGTAATCCATTAAATTGTTATCGATTTTCAAAATATAATAAAATCAAAGACTTACATGACTATTAGTATTGAATTTGGCGATAAATATACCATTTGATAGAAACTCAGGCAAATACTTATGAAGTTTCTTAGATATAGCCAGCAGCTTAATTAATATGGCTGATATTTGTAGTTTGTTAATGAGATAGAGCTAATAATTAAGTGGCCCAGGGAAGGCGCGTAGCTAGTCTATTTCAGGAACACGTATCTAAAAAGCTAAAGCAATTTGTTTTACTGCTCAATACCAGAGGAATCTGCTGTAAATACAAAATAATAAGTCAGGGCGGCAGCGATTGTAATTATAGCGGTAATAGCCAGTGTTATTTTTATCCAGCTTAAAGGCCTCATCGCCTGTACTTCACCGGTTTGAGCATTGACAATAATCTGGTAGAGTTTGTCTTTATATCGATAGGCCGATACCCAGGCAGGTAGCAGAATATGTTTGAAAGTAGCATCCTGATAATGAGTATTTACGGAATCAATTCGTTGTTTATCACCCCCGATATCACGCTCGACCTCCCTGCGAATTCGGGAATCCATGGTGGTTTTAGCTGAGGAGTATCCGGTTTTTAAATCAATCTGGTAAGTTTCAGCTTGATAACCGCTAAGGTACTCGTCTTTATAGTCAACAAGTTTTTTAAGGTTCCATGGCTCTAGTGCCTTGAGCTTTTCCTTGTTAAGGGATGTGGTGGCGGGGACAAGTATGTCATCAAAACTATTGTAAACTCGGCCATTTACCCGTGACCAGCGGGTTCGTCTTTCCTGCTTACTTGTTGTATTTCCATCATTATCGGTTGATGAAACTGACTCATAATAGTAATCACCTCTTTTTCCAGAGTAGTTAGTATTAGTGTTGCAATCATAAGTCCAGAATGGTAAATAAATGCCTTTAAATTTATCGTGTTGAGTGATCTGTTTTTTAAGGTCATTAGGTGCAAACCATAATTTACTCAACCAACTTTTAAAATTATTTCTGGCTTCTTTTTTTGTGATTTTAAACGGTAAAATACCTTTAGGTTTAATAACCTGCTTAGTTTGCGCCTGTTGAACAATTAAGGGTGTATCACAAAATGGGCATGATGCTGACTGCTGATTAGCTTCTAATTCAGTTTCTGCCCCACATCCCTGGCAATTAACTAGATGCCTTTCAATATGCTGAGAGCTTTCATCAAAATGATCTATGTAATATTCCAGGTCTAATTCTTCATGGGCCTGATTTGCTGAATGAGGCTCTGTAAATTCCATTGTGTGGTCACAGTAATTACAACTTAAATTTTTTGTTCCTGGTTTAAAAGAAAGATCTGCACCACATTCATCACATTTAATTTGTGTATCCATAAATCATATACCTGGTAGCGGTGGCGGAACAGAAGCAAATAAGGGCTTAAGCTCATCAACTTCATCGGCTTTTAACCAGCCGCTCATACCTTCTGACCATACCAGGCTACTGCGCTGGACTTCACTGTTACTTATTTTCTGTTTAATTTGAGACACTGGATATGGTCCGGTTTGTTGTCCATCAACCGCGACGAAATAGCTATTCTCAGTGGGTAAGGGGGGTGGAGTGGAAGTAGGCGGCGCTGACGGTGTCTGTTGCTGGTTTCCCATAGTCTGCTGTCCCATTTGATTAGCCATAGCAAACCCCATACCCATGCCTATACCCGCACTGGCATCACCGCCTGGGTTTTTAGCTGCTTCCTCCATTGCATTCGCCGACTGGTATTGTGAATATCTGTTTAAATCACCCAATATATTCATTGAGGTTCGTTTATCTAAGGCTTCCTGAAGGTTGGGCGGTAATGAAACATTCTCAACGAGGAAATTATGCAAACTTAATCCGTACTCTTCAAAGTCAGGATTCATTTTTTGTTTCATTAATTCAGAGAGTTCATCATAATTAGCCGCGATATCAAGTATGGGGATATTACTTTCAGCAACGGCATCAGAGAAACGCGAAACGGTCATTGTTTTTAATTGAGAGTGTATTTCATCAAGTGTGAAATGCCCATCTGTTCCAACAATTTCCTCAAGCAATTTCTGTGGGTTGGCAACTTTTATATTGAAGTTGCCAAAAGCACGCATCTGTATTGCACCCAGTTCTGGGTCGCGGATGGTAATAGGATTTTTGGTTCCCCACTTATTATCCGTAAATGTCCGCAGGTTTACAAAATAAACCTCTGCCTTAAATGGCGAATTAAAACCGTATTTCCAGCCCTGTAAGGTGCTAAGAGCAGGAAGGTTCTCAGTCTTTAATTCATGCATACCGGAAGTAAAGATATCAGCAATCTGGCCTTCATTAACAAAAATAGCGACCTGTTGCTGACGAACGGTTAATTTAGCACCATTTTTTATTTCATTCTGGTATCGCTCAAATCGCCAGACTAATGTGTCATTACTACTATCGGTCCATTCAATAATATCAATGAACTCTCCAGTTAATTTGTCCCAAAATGCCATTATTATGCCCTATGAGTGAAATCTATATCTAGTGTGAAGTTTACCATGTCGTTATTGATGATCAATTAGTTTGAGTGACTATCTATCATTACATGAAGGAGTTAGCTAGATTCGACAAGCCCTGTGACTATAAAGTTGTTGTGAGTGGCCTGACTGGGTTTAATTCTTTGTATATATGTCCATAGCTAAGCAGGCAAGTGAGGAATAAGAAATTATCACGCCGACAATAAACAGAGGAGTTGTGAGAATGATTGCCCAGTAATTAGTATATTTTATTAACCAGGGAACATTACACTTTGTCCTGTCTTAGGATTGAAATAGATAGTGGCTATCTCGTTTATATTGATAAAGATTTTAATAACTTGCTCTCGTCGTTATAATTATTAGTGGCCCATCCATTGTTTAAGCTTATGATTATGTGATTACCCAGATTGTTTATAGGTCTGACTTCGACTTAAGGAATTTATACTATTTTGTATACATCCTTAAGCGATGCGTTTTTGATATGAAAGGGGGTTAAGAGTTATTATTGCGGTTCTTTATGATTTTTAATGAATAACAATGGGTTGGCTTGGTCTGGCCTTTTATAATATGCGATTTATCTGATAATGATCCATTTACCACTTTTTTTCATGAAGTAGAAATCATATGACCTTGTGAAGCTATCTCTTATATGAGTAAAGAGAATTGGTGGTACATCGGTCTCCGCAACTTTTATATTAGCGATTTTTCCATTTGCTAAAATAGAGAGTTGTGTCCTTTCATTATCTATTAAGTCAAATAATTGTAGGTCTTCATTATCTAAAGCGCTTAAGAATGATTTTATCATATCAGATTGCTTAGAATCAGAAGGCAAGTAAAAGGCTTTATTCATCTCATCAGATCGAGTGTTGGTAAGAGCTAACAGTGCATCACTGTCTTTGTTTTTCATTAATTCCCAAATCTTTTTGTACTCAAGATAAAGCTCATCACTTAAGCCATAAAACTCATCATCGGTCATTTTAGCTTCGTCGCCTAAATAATCAGCTGATAGGTATGACCATGTTGGTAAGCCTAAATCTATGTTTGCTGTTTGTTCAAATCTGATCCAGTCATTTTTAGGAGTAGTTTGCCATGATCCTACTACAATGTCACCATTTTCAGATTTATTGAAGGTAGTAGAGTTATAGCGAATATTCTGTAATGAGGAACTTGCGACTTCATTTGGTTTATCATCTGAAGGGTTTAAGTCAAATTCAGTAATTAAGTGGCTCATTTCAGTGTCCTGGTTTTTTACTCGTAAATGTAGAGCAACTCTTAGACTAGAGCTTTTAATAAAATCAATAGGCGTTTTTCCTTTGAAATTAACTGAAACTAATAGCTTGTTCTCACCATTATTTGTCCAGTGATTCAGAGGAATTGTGTTTCTGTTAGGCGATCCAGTAGCGGGATCAAAATATATCTTAGTTTTTTCGCCAGTTTTAGGTAAAGACTTAAGGAGCTTTCCTTCGTTGTTAGTATTTATAGTTGCCCAGCCATTATCATAACTTAGCTGTTGTCCCTGATATCCTTCTCCTTTGTAGCTAAACTTATATTGCACATTATCACTGTAGTACTGTAATGATGAAAGTACCTGCATAGATTCTGTAGAGGCAGAACGACCTTTACTAATTATCGTAGCTTCTACAGGTGTCCAATTGAGTGAATCTTGAGCAAGGTTATAACGTGTAAGCCAGGTGTCTGATATGTAAATTGATATTAAAAGTGGAATCAGTGCGATAAAGCCAATCACAAATGATGCTATATAGAACATCCTGGGGCTGAGCATGCCAAGGGTAAAAGAAGGTTTACTATTTTTTCTTTATTAGCCTGTATGATTGAAGCAATACTTTTATTTGCTGACATATCTATAAATCTTTGAAGCTCAAATTTGAGATTCAGGAAATAAAATATTGAAAGTGCGCAGAGAATGTAAGCAATTATCTGGTATTTGTTCATATGATAGTTAATTTGTTACTGTAGCAATATATATAAATCATCTAGAAATAATCCACTTTCCATCTTTCTTATAAAAGGATATTTCATAGTTGGTAAATGAGGTTTCGTTCTCATTTACAAAAAAACATTCGTAAACGTCCCGCAAAACACACTCTACTCAATAGGTGAGTTTTGAGTTTAACTTCCTTATCCCTTTTGGGTGCACTATCTATTCTAAACTGGTTTAATTCGCAGGTTATATCTACTTCACACTCAACAGTAGTCGTATACGCTTTGACTTTAGGGGTTGCAGCAGCCTTTTTTTTGCGGACATTTTTTCTCCTTCTTTAACAAGTTCAGGAATATTAGCGTTGGCTACCTTAACAGCTGGTGTTCTTTTAAAAGATGGGTTTTTCTTTGCTGCTTTTCTAGCAGCCACTAATTCAGCTTCCTTTCTTTTTTTGATGGATGTAAATTTCTTTTGGATGTCCTTTTTATGTTTCTAAGTTAGAATAAAATACAGGTTCAAATATACCATTTGAGCTGGAGTCAGGCAAATAAAACAAATGTGTCTGAGAACCAGTTTAGAAATGAGCCTGGCCAGGCTATACTTTTTAACCTGGTAGCTACTAGATAGAGCAAAGGGAATAATAGTGACTAGCTATCTGATTTCTTGAATTAATAAGCTGCTAGCGAGACGCATTCTCTTCTCTATGCTCAATTGATCCACAGCACTAATAAATATATATTCTAGATAGAAGATAACTGTTTTATTTTGCAGAATGCTTCAAATCTGGAGCGAGATGAAGTACAAAACTTAGCTGGATAAACATGATGCATTGCCTCAAGTGTGAGACTGGTTTTCTGTATTCTGTTTAAGCCTAAATAGTACGATGATATTACAGGGCTAGTTGTGAAATATAAGGTGTTTTTATGGATTTTTCGGCTCACATTGAATACGTTAAAGGTTACTTTCCCGCATTAGTGTATCAGTATTGCGATCGAAGTCTATTTACATGATAAGATTACCATTATTGAGTTGTTTTTGAGCTTCGTTACAGAGCAGTGCAGCTTTCTGGTCGGCATCAAAGTTTTCTTTTTCTATGATATCTAGCGCCCATTGTGCATCGGTACATCGCTCAAACTGAGCACCAAAAATAGCCAGTAGGTTAATTATTCGATTGATGGAATCATCCGTATTAATGTCTAGAGCTTTCAGATAGCGTAGCTGATTTATGGTCCATGTAACGAGCTGCTGATCTGTGTAAAACTGAAAAACACGCGGATGTTTTTTGCGGAGTATTATCGCCAGGTCATGGGCTGTGTTTTTAAGCTTTTGTTCCTCAAGTACTGCTACTTGAGATGGGCGTATGGTTAGCATTGAATACTCCGTATTACCTGATTATCTAACTACGACCCACTCGCCGTTGATTTTGGAGAAGTAAAAAGCAAATATTTTCGCTAGGTCAGAACTGGTATGTTCAAAGCAAATAAGCCCGTCTAAAATATCATTCCCGCCATGTAACCAGGTGATTTTCTTGTTAAAGGATACAGATATTCCACCATCTTCTGGTTTTAAAGGTTTAAGTGGCCAGTCTTTATCAGCCATAGCAGATTTTAAGCTATGAAAAAGCTGTTTTTCGCTATCACCTGGTGTGCGGTAAAATGCCTGGTCATACTCATTAAAACGTATTTGAAGGTGCTTGCTTAGTTCATCGAAGTTTTCTGTATTGATTAAGTCCCATAGCTTTTGATAATGAATTAAAAATTCATCACTATTTTTTTCCCATTCTTCATCGGTCATTTCCTGTTCTAGTTTCTCAGCATCATCTCCGCTAAAGAAGGCCCATTCAGCGAAAGGTATTTGTAGTGTGATATTTTGTGTGAGTAATAAACACTTTCTAGGCCCTAATTGAGCTTTGGTTTCATCAATAAATAATTCACCATTTCTATCAGTAATATACTGATTGTTACTTAGGGTGTAATTGCCCATTGATGTAGAGGCTTTAAATGTATCATTGATTTTGTCTTCCTGATTATAATCAATTTTAACACTATCAAGCACGCGTGGTAGTGCTGCTCCATTAAATGCTATAGTGCTGGCATGTGTCTCTATATCAGTTCCATGCTCTTTTACCTGTAATGTGCAGTTCAGTTTGCAATTGCTTGCAAGGTATTTTTTTCGATCAACAGGATTTCTGGTATTAAGAAAATGTACTGCAATTTCATTGTCTCCATTTTTTAACCATTGATTAATAGGGTGTTCAATGGTTAATGGAGTATTTTCTTTATGATTTTCTACTGTACATCCATTAACGGTAATTTGAAAACCGCAGTTTTGAGAACTTATTTTAAGTGTATAAAATGGTTGTTTAAAGCTCATTTGATGTTTACCTGTTTATTCTTTATTAACCAATAGTCTATCAATCGGTACTTTAAGCCATTTGGGTTTGCTTTCGCGTTCTTTCATTAACTGGAAGCTCATGCGTTTACTAATTTCTTTTGTTGCTGCTGACTCTGATTCTTCATCTTCACCCTCATCATCATCACGAGCACGCTTTACAAGTTTTGTTTTAATTGTCTCAGCATTAACCACAATATAAGCACTAATATAAACTCCAACCCCGGTAAACCAGATTGCTGCCGATACGCCCAGCTCTGACTGTTTATCGGGGTTTTCATCAATGCCCTCAAGCTCGTCGCCATTGGCTTTCTCATCCAGAACCAGTGTGTCATCTTCAGCATCTTCCGTAAGGGCTTCTGACGTTGAACCACTTACGGACAGGTCCTGTTTAATTTGATCGACAAGCACTTCCGGTTTCTGGTCTGTCATTTTAACACCAAAGCGGACAGGCGCGGTATTATCTGCAGATAATACCTGTAGCTTAATACCAGCTTCATTATCGGTAATTGTTGAACCAAAGCCGAGAATCTTAAGCACACGTAAATCGGCGGATATTACACCTTCAACTTCGGCATTTACACCCGCATAAATGGAGGTGTCAGCATTACTTTTTTTCCATTTTTCACCGGGTTGTTTGTTCCACACCAGACCGGCACCCGGGTTGTCGGTTTCCGCTGCAGCTGACAGGTGTACCATGCATTTTACACTACCCGCCGTTGATTCCTTGTCTTCTTCGAGGGCCTCAGTGACTTCTTCATCTGAGATATCCTCACCGATGGCATAAGACTTGATAGACTTTATGACCTGTCTAAAAAACTCATAGCTATTATTAAAACAGTCAGCTGCCAGTTCTTTAACGCCAAGGGCTTCCAGAGCCTGATTGGCTAAAATGGATGCGCCACCTGTAATTGCTGCCAGGCTGGATTTCCACAGTACTGTAATAACATTAATTGAACGCTTGTACTGGAATAGTGGTGAGGCCGCAATGTATATTTCTTCAGTATATGCTACGCCGCTGTAATCAGGTAGGACCTGAAGCAATCGCCTGTAGGCGATGTGTAGTTCTGGGCTCTGCATGCCGGACTCTGTGGGCACATTTTCTGTTTTAGTTTCAAAGCCTTCGACAGTATCTATATCATCATTATCAGATTGACCCTGGTCTAAACGGTCAAAGCCATTTAATACTCTTTGGCTTGATTTCAGGATTCGATCAAGCCACTTTGATGAAGCCAGATCACTTATTATTTCTGTGGCGGATTTAGGGTCAATTTTGAGTTTAGCTTCTTCCTCGTCCATTCGGCTATAAAACTGAACGCCAATTTTAAATGGTGATTTACGTTTACCAGTTTCACTCCATAAAGGTGAAGCAATAGATATAGCAACTTGCATAACAGTTGGTCTGTGGACTTTTATTACAGCATTATACCCAGCGTACTTTGAGCCCTGGCAATGCTTAACTGAAAAGTGATAATCAGCTGTTTTAGCGCCCTGATGATCCATTATTAGATTTTTTATACCGCTCCAGTTAGCTGGGTTTTTGATACTGGAGTCTTTGTGTGGTAATAATCTGATATTTTTCAGTTTAGGGTCGGTATTTTCTGCAGTGACATCATTAGATTTGAATTTTCCAACAGGGTTTGAATCACAGTCAATTAATACTGATGGGCATGTTGCATCTTTTCCATGACCGCAACTACCCCCGGCTGTAAGTTGGACAGTCTTTTCCCAGAAATTCTGCTTGCCTGCAATTAGGTGTATTTCTTCCAGTTCTAATTTTGATGAAAAGATATCAACTGGAAATCGTGAACCTGTATTGGCTTCAGGTTTCTTGGAGAGATCTTTTTTAAGGTCACCACTTCTGTCGCTAAAATCGAAATAATTAATAAGCTTGTCCAGTACGTCATCGGCAGTGGATGACTTGGGCGCATCTTCGATTGTGAATGAATTTAATTCACATTTAAGCTCTTTATCGCAAGTTTGAACTACTACGTGGGAGTTGTCTTTAATGCCTGCTTTAGCATTTTTATTTGCACTTTCCTGTTTTGCTTCTTCAAGTAGTTGATTTGTTTGTAAGGAGCAGAAGCTTTCGGGGTCTGAAAGGTCAATGTGGCCTGATTTAATATCTTTATATGCTTCTTCGTAATTTTTTTTCAGGTCAAGGTCTACGGCTATCTTTTTACCCATGTCGGTTGATGTGTTCATTGAAAATGATTTGTGATCATCAACCAGTTTCTGAGTGGCTATAACCATAGCCGCAACAACACTTTTATTCTCAGAAAGAAAATTAGCTTTAAGCTTCTTGTCGTCAGTTAGTTCATAGGTTTTACCATAGACTTCATATGCTTCGGGGTTTTGCCTTTTAAAACTATTGCGACGACCTCTGCCGTTCATACCAGCGGCATCTAATATCTTACCGCTTATATTAAATAATTCGGGATTGTCCATAATGCCTATTCTCTATTTTGAATTGTTTCATTAATTCTAGCCAGGTTCTCATTTAGCCAGGCAAAACTTTTCTTGATTTTTTCATCTGGGCTATAACCAGAGGTTTCAAATATGCCTTTAAGCGGTTTGCAAAGAGGGTCTTTTGTGAAATCTACAGAAGTAAATAAAATTATTTCAACACAGCTGTATGAGTTTAACAGGTCATTTATCTCATGTTTTCTGGCTATATTAAGTGCCATTTGCGAGGCGACGTGTACGTCTTTGTTTTCATAGCCAAGTTGGGGATACTTACGCTGAAAAGTCAAAATTGCATAGGATGAAAAATCTATTGCGTCAGATCCTAGTTTGAGAAAAGAGGTATAAAGGAATAGTTCATTGACGCGGTCTTTGCTGTCCTGCGTTTTATCTGACAGTATCCTTTTGCTCCAGCTGGTTTCAAGAAAGTCAGATCCCCACTGGTTTATGGCTAGTGACATCAATTTTAAAACGTCTAGATCAGCATAATCTAGATCATATTCAAGCGCAGTTTTGTGGGCATGGCTAACAAGGTCAAGTAAACTTTCCTGATCATTTGGGTCAAGCCCAATTAGAGGCTCCAGCTTTAATAAGGCTGCAACTTTGATTGCTAAATCATTTTCTAATGCCTGGTTAGTGTTATCTTCCATGATTGAAGCCCTGGTGGTTGTTTGTCATTGGTTTAAATGCCACTTGTATCTTTACACGGTTATACTTTCTACTGATTCTGGCAGTAATTTTATCTTGCGCTGTTTAAACCCTGAGTCTTTCTGACTAAAACAGTGCAGCGCTTTACCAGACTGGTCTTCTGTTAGAAAGCAGCGTAGTGATCCAAATATCTGTTTGAGCTCGTCTTCTTTGCACGTGGGCAGAAATGTTCTTAATACACGTGGGTCATAATAACGAAAGAGTAGTTTTTTATTCTTTTCGGTCTTAACGAAGGCTAATTTTTTACAGTTTCGTCTTACCGAAAGCAGTGTGGTTTGATTGTCTGAGATTATGAATATCCCCCAACTATTACCCCAGCTGTGCTGCAGTAATTGAATAACAAATGGGTCATCCTTTTCCAGTCTTACTAAATAAGGTGCAGCTACAGTTAATTCATAGTTGAGTTCTCCATCATATAGACAAGAATTGCGTAAACCGCTTTCTCTCACCATTTTATGGATTCTATTATCTCTGGCACCATCTAGTACGGCATAAATCACAGTTTCATCTGTATCATGCTCAGTCTGCCATAAATGTTCTTTTATTGTCTGTGCCTGCTCGGCTGTAATATTTTTTGTCGTCATTATTTCAGGCTTTATGCATCTTTATCCTTGGCACATTCTTCACAAAATGGTGTACCTTCTTCTGCCGCTTTTACTAAAGTTTCAGCCTGTGTTTTCTGGTCGATATTGCTCATTGGGTCATTAGCCGCATCTTGCTTTATTGAAACCGTTCCAGCATCCGGGCTTAACTCAACCGGTTTATCGACTGCACTAACTTCAGTTTCAGTTTGTCTTTGTGGAGGGCTCGCAAGAGGTTTGCGTAAATTAATAACGACATCACCAGCGACAAGTGCTTCGACCAGTCTGTCTTTCGTAACTGAGCTATCTCTACTTTCCAAGGTAGAAATATTCAGCTCTTTCGATATCTGATTGAGTTGTTCTGGGCTTGGGCTTAACTCGTCAATTAACTTTTCAGCGGCCTTTTTATCTGTAACTGCAACGACTTCACGGGGCTGAGAAATTAGCAGCGATGAGACGTGACTAAAGACATAAGTGTCTCCATTGTTTTTAGAAAGGCTTCTTTTGGATGGGGATGAGCTGCCCTGTAAACCTGAATCAAGCTCAAATAAATAAAGCTGTTTTCTATAGATTAGCTGGCTAACCAGGCGTACGACTTCAGAGGAAGTTGACCGGGTTTTACTGGACGTCTGGTAACCCGCTTTTGTCACCAGTTTTTGCCAGTAGTCGAGTGGTGCACGTAAACGTGAAATAAAGTGGTGGGCACTCATTTCATCTGCAAAGTTGAGCGCACTAAAAGATTTTTGAAGTGTCAGATCAGATTGTTTTTTGAGTATGTAGCGATTGCCAAATACATCATCAATATATGAATCAAACATAACGTTCCCTGTAAGTACTCTGCCTGCTAATTGTCCTGCCTAAGTCTATCACAGTCTGCTTTTGATTTTGAGCCTTAGTTAATAAGTATCGTTCTGTAATGTGCAGCATATCGCATATCTTAATAAACACGCGATATGCCGACAAATTACTTCAAGCGTATTCAATAACTTGTTGATATTTCTAGCTTATCTGGTAGCCAAAATTACCTTCCTCATCAACAGTGACATGGATCTTATTGATGGCTTCATGGTTGGCCATTTTCGCTAAACACTCAGATGCAAGGTCAGGTAGCATGGTACGAGTCAGAATGTTCTCGATGTTTCGTGCACCTGTATCCACTTCCTGGCTACGTGCCACTATGTGGAGGATTACATCTTCATCGTAACTGAATTCTGCACCATAGTGATTCTGAACGCGTTTGTCGATGCGATTCATATTGATCTCGCAAATCTTCATTAAATCTTCATCACTGAGAGGGTAGTAGGGGATGACCGTGGTTCTGCCCAGGAATGCAGGTTTGAAATACTGCAATAATTGAGGGCGGAAGTTTTCCAGCAGTACATCTGGTTCGGGGAGTTCTTCACCCGCTGCGCACATGGCTCTGATATGTTCTTCACCGGCATTAGAGGTCATAATAATAACCGTATTACGGAAATCAATATCACGACCTTCACCATCTTTAATAGTGCCTTTGTCGAACAGGTTATAGAAAATATCCTGTACACCGGTGTGCGCTTTTTCCATTTCGTCTAGCAGTACTACGCTGTAGGGTTTTCTACGCACTGCTTCAGTTAATACACCGCCTTCGCCAAATCCAACATAGCCTGGAGGCGAACCTAATAGCATGGATACTTTATGTTCTTCTTTAAATTCAGACATATTGATGGTTGTGATGTTTTGTTCACCGCCATAGAGCAGGTCCGCAAGGGCGAGGGCGGTTTCTGTTTTACCTACACCACTTGAACCTACCAGGAAGAATACACCAATGGGTTTGCGTGGGTCGGTGAGGCCTGCCCGGGATGTCTGTATGGCCTGGGCAATGGCTTCAAGTCCGTGACGTTGTCCAATAACCCTTTGCCCCAGCACATTCTTAAGGTCCAGTACATTATTGATTTCATCAGAAACCATTTTACCGACGGGGATGCCGGTCCAGTTAGCAACCACTTCAGCAATTGCCTGGCTGTCTACATTAACCTGAATGAGTGGGTTCTCGCCCTGCAATTCGGTTAATTCATCCATGAGTTTATGTAGCTCGGCTTTTATATCTTCACGTT
>Ga0316207_10002736_pt1 | contig 17499 bp, 13 predicted proteins | sample 6weekpyrite_MG_FD_204943 | JGI IMG/M metagenome (GOLD analysis project Ga0316207, IMG submission 204943) | Microbial mat bacterial communities from mineral coupon in-situ incubated in ocean water Damariscotta River, Maine, United States -... | ecosystem: Environmental > Aquatic > Marine >...
CCGATGAGCCAAAAGAAAAATAAACCTTGGTATAAAAATCCCTGGTTCTGGGCAGGAATGGCCATCGCGGGCGGTGGTACTGCCATATACCTAAATCAAAATGACGACAGTGGTGATCGAACCACTCGTACAGAGTAATTGAAATGACTTCTATAAATAAACAACAAGATAATAAATGGTATCGCTCAGTATTATTCGCAGCTTCATTGATATTGCTCGTTATTTTAACTGGCTGTGATAAACCAAAAAATAGTGACATTGTCATAGTATCCCCGGAATTTCCTGAGGCGAAAGCACACGTCGACAAAATTGCTGTTTCTTTTGCTTATTATGATGAAACAGGAGCAGAACTTATCCTGCAATGTAATTTTGACTGGGCAAGACCAGTTACCAATAACGCCAAACTTAAAGGTAGTTGCCCATCAATATCCAATGGCACTTACCGCTATCGCTTAGAGTATCGCGATATTAATTCCAATCTATTACTTGCTTCTGCGTCTGATATTGTTGAAATCAAAGATGATGAAGATATTCGAATCGTTCCGGCACTTAATAAAAGTATCGATCCCGGTGAACTAGATTTAAATAACCTAACCTTCTTCTTAAAATCAGTTGAAGGCGATGAGTCTCAAGTTATCGCCCCTGACTCGCCTCCATTAATTAACTTACAGGCTCGAACAGATGTTTTAAATAATCGCCTGATACTAGAAGGCAACTTACTTGTTACAGATAAAGTAAGCATTGACTGGGGAGATGGAACAACAGCCGAAGAAGTTACTTCCAATTTTAATAACTTTAAATTAAGTCACGACTATACCGACGAAACTTCTCGAACCATTCAGGTTACGGCAACAAATGAATTTGGAGAAACAAAGCAGTCCTATTTTACTTTGTTTGGCCTTACCCTATCGGATTCAGGTTCTACTTTGCTCAACAAGACAAACAATACTTTAATGGGTGTTGTCGGCAAACCGCTTAGCTTAAGCATTGCTGATACTTTTGAGTCGTATAAATGGGAGTTATCAGACTCTACCAGTACCGTTGAAGACTTTAACTCTGGAAACTTGTCCTTCGGTAGCGAAGGTGATCACACCGTATCAGTAACCGTAACAGATAGTGAAGGTAACCAAGGCTCCATACAGTGGACAATTACTATTGAAGCAGATGTACCTACTGACATTCAAATTGACGCGCCGCAAACAAATAGCTTGGTCACTGTGTTCGATGCCGAAGGTTCTTCAGAAATACAACAAGGTGACACCATTGAGATTTGGCAGAATGAACGACTAGATTTTCAATCAACGATAAATAATATCGGAAACGAACCTTCAATTATTCTTTGGGACTTCGCCGGCGCAAGTGAAAACGTTACGACTGAAGACCCAGGTCAAATCACTTTTAGTATACCCGGCACATTTACAATCACGCTGACACTAACGGATTATGATGGTGATGAATCTAAAGTCGAACTTCCAATTAAAATAAAACCATTGGTCGGACCTGGCCCTATGACTAAAGTAAATAGCTCAACAGTTCGTGTATATATACCAATCAGTTCTGGAAACCGACTTGGCGGAAATCCGGAACATGATATCGCCAGAGTATTTGTTGCACCAAAAACACATGCACCCAAAGTTAATTTTGCCTTTAATGTTTTAGCGGCACCTGTGCCAGTTAACGACATTGAATTGTTTACAGGTCAAAAACTCGATCTTGAAGCAACCGGCATTAACAGTGACATCACGGCCTATGATTGGGACCTGGGCGGTCAAGGCTCATCAACAACAACTAACCCAGACTTCATCAGTTTTGATACAGCGGGAGTGTACACAGTGACACTAACCACCACCCATGCCGATACCTCACAATCCACTTATGACGTCACCGTAATTGTCACAGCAATCGCCAACGACAGATTGTTTGTGAATCAACCCAAAGAAGAATCACGAGCACGTGTTTGGGTACCGAATAATGCACAACGTGAAATACAACCAAAAATCGATGCACCTTTTGTCAGAATTGATGTGCAACCTTAACAGAATTAAAATTAAGAAAGACAACGGAGAAACCAATATGAATAAAACATCAAGAATTTTAAAGCGAATCCCCTGGTTTATTGGGGTAATGTTTTTTGCCGCCTCTCCCACCCAGGCAGTGACTTTTGACAGTGGTAGCAATGGTCAAGATGGTGTACTTGAATTCACTAACGATATAGATTGTGTAATCAATCCGACAGACGTATTTGTGGACGTTGGCGAAAGCGGCATCAAGCAATACAGTAGCATTAATATTGAATCGAACTGTAATGTAATCTTCACACCCCGAGGTAACGGCCCAACGCGAAGCAGTAATCCTGTACGTTTGATTGTTGAAGGCGATGTAGTGGTAGATGGTTCTTTGGATTTATCCGGTGATGATGATTTGGCAAATCAAACTACAACTCCTTTGCTCGGGGGCTCCGGTGGTCCTGGCGGTTATGATTCAGCACCTTGCTGGCAAATGGACAACACGACTCATAGAGGCTTTGGCCCATCTGATAACTCAACTTTGATTCCAAGACCATCAAATGCCGCTGATCAAATTCTAATTGGTGGCACCGGGGCACGTACCCGCTGCGACGTTAACAATATTGACATCGGACCCGGCGGTGGTGGTGCCATACTCATTGCCAGCTCGGGAACTATTACCTTAAATGGCATAATTGATGTAAGCAAGGGAAACAATTCAACCACTGGTCAGGGAAGTGCCGCAGGTGGCATGGCTTATTTAATCGCTAACATCATCACAGGTTCTGGAATAGATCACGTGGTTGGAGACAGTCGCTTTATCATTGAAGCATTGAATCATTCGGGACTCATTAACAATGAGGTTGTACCGTTGCAACAACTCACACTTAATATAAACCAAACAGTAGCGCCCACCATTGAAATTACAGAAATTGACGGCCAAGTGGTTACCCAAGGTGAAGACTTAATACTTTCAACAGCGGGCAATGTGCAAGTAAGAATAGACACTACCGGCCTTGAAGGTGATTCAGAAATTGTTGTTCGAGCCACAGGAACTGGTGTTGAAACTATAACTACGGCCATATTACAGGCATCAGGCCTAGCTTTCGCCAACGTAGATATCGCTGCCGGCTTTAATGACATCTCGGCCTATCTCACTTTACCCTTGATTCAAGTTGCGGCGCTTGAACCTTTTGAAGGTGAGGTTATTCAATTTGCTCGATTAGAAACAACGTTGAATGGCAAATCTCAACTACGCTTTTACACCAAGTCGGGAAAAAGAGTCCCAGATGGATTTATTAAAGACCCTTGGAGTAAGGTTAGTTTAAAAGGGTAATCCATAGCCTGGGTGGACTAGCCCATGGATGGGCGTAGGTAGAACAATGCAGGAGCAATTGTCGAACGTGCGAAACCCTTGGGTTAGTCTTGAGTGAAGTATTTTCCCGGGTTTCACCCGGGCTACACGACTCGCGACACTCAGGTTCAAATTTAGATAAAAGGTTTTTTCTAGATTATTTCCTGTACTACTTACTGTAATATGTTATATACCTTGCTAGGAACAGCCGAAGGAAACCTAAGTTGAAAACATTAGTTGCCCTGCTCACAATTGGATTTAAATATTCTATCCGGTTAGGCTTTTTGATATTTCTAGTTACATTAGTACTATTTAGTGGTTGCAGCAGTATTCCTAAAGGACTATCCACTCAACAGGCAAAAGAAATTCCAACGGTGATGATTGCCAATACTGACATCTACTGCAACATCATTATGCACGACATTAATATTAAAAAAGGCACTATTTTCAAAGCAGAAGCAATTGAAGAAATTGGCTACAATAATATGTATTATTTTGATGAATTTCCGCCAGATAGTATTTATTTAAACACTGACATATTCGACTTTAATTTGTTACACAGCAACCATGGCCCAGTTGTCTTTCCTAATGGCGAGTTCGTATTTGAAGACGCTCATTATTTTGTATTCAATGGTATGACGGGAACATACACACATCAGCCATTTTCTGAATGTAAGTACGATATATCCCCTCCCTTCAAACTAGTTTATAAAGCAACTAATCGTTAATTACGTAGATACTTAAACAGGATTAATAATGAAAACTGTCGGTTATATACATTTATTCTTAGCAATAATTATTCTAACTGGATGTACGGCACCAAAATTAAACGTTTACATTCCAAAAAATAGCCATGTTTATAGTAGCGAGCTTGTTTCTCAAAATGTGAATTCAAACGAAAATTCCCATAAGATCGAAAAAACCAGCCCACCTAAACGTCCGCTGAGTAAAGTTGCACTAATTATTGGAAATAGCTCTTACAAAATAGCCCCTCTAGCTAATCCAATAAATGACGCCGTTGATATAAACAACGCGCTTGAAGGTTTAGGGTTTAAAACAATCAAACTAATCGACGCTGACAAAAAAGAAATTATTGAAGCGATTAATCATTTTGGCGAGGAGCTACAAACATCGGACATTGGGTTATTTTATTTTGCCGGCCACGGGTTACAGGTTAAAGGTGACAATTACTTGATACCAATTAACTCTAATATCAATTCCGAATCCGATATTGAGTTTGAGGGAGTTAATGTCAGTAGATTACTAGGAAAAATGGACAAGCAAGAAAATAAGATTAATATTGTTATGCTGGATGCTTGCCGAAACAATCCTTTCGCAAGATCTTTTCGTAGCATGAGCAGAGGTCTCTCAAGGGTAGATGCACCTACCGGTACTTTTGTCGTATTCTCTACTGCACCAGGTGAAGTCGCGCAAGACGGAGACGGCAAGAATGGCGTGTTTACAAAACACTTGTTAAGGCATATTAAAACACCGAATCTCCCGATTGAAGAAGTCATGAAAAAAGTCAGAGTATCGGTAATGCAAGAGACTGACAAAAAACAAGTTCCATGGCAATCATCTTCATTAACGGGTAGTTTTTACTTTTTAGAAAAATAATTCTGAACCCATTATCAGAGAGAAGAAATTTTTCTAGCATTTGCCATAATTATTGACTAGCCTCTAATAATTATAATTAGGTCAATCTATGCTAAAAAAAGCTATATTGTAGAAATCTCGACAAATTTTTCGGCATTAAAGCCAAACAAGAATTCGCACCCTCAAACCAACTTTATTAATTTTAAAAGGATACGACTGTTATTATCTTTATATATAATAGAGTATATATATGTTTGTAGGACTTTCTGGCTCTAAGTAAAATCAGATTATGGCTATTTAAAAAAGAAATCTAATAACCTTTAGAAAACATATCCGCCAATCTTTTTCGCGCAATGTTTGCGGCAGAACTTGTTGGATATTTTTTAATTATTCGGCTGAATTTTATTTTCGCAGATTCTAGTTGTTTTATTTTTCTATGAATGATGGCTTGCTTGAGTAAAGATTCCGGTGCTTTCTTGCTCCTCGGATAGTTATTTGTAACCTTTTCAAATTCTACTAATGCCGTATCTAACTCACTAGAAGAGTAATATGCGTGTCCAAGCCAAAATTGTGCAAGATCAGAGTAATTACCTCTCGGATAATTCTCTAACAATTGGCTAAAGCTTTTTATTGCATTAGTAAAATCATCTTCTGTCATATAAGAAAATGCTTCGTTATAAAACTCTTTTTCACTTTTCGATGGCTTAGCGATAATTTCGGATTTACTTGTGGGCCTTGATCTATGAATCATCAAATTCGCCAGCTTGAGATAACGCCCATCAGGATATTGTTTTATATACTCTTCATACATTTCTGGAGTATTTATAGTTTTAACTTCATTCCAAAATTCTTTTTCAATGGAAATACTAATGGAGTCTTCAAATGGATCAGCATTAGACATTTGATTGTCGCTACTAATCACAAAACTAAATTCTCCAGTAAATGAACCGGCGGAATACCAAGGGATTTGCTTACCATTTGTAATTTGTTTGATCTTTGCAGCAACATCTTTAAAAACAAATTCAATCGGCCGGCCTGGCGCCTCCATTGCCCTTAGAAGATGCGTCGTATAAAGACCATTAGAACCTTTTCCGTCGTCTGCAACTGACTGTGGTGACGTGGAATAAGCGATTATGGTTCCTGATGGACCTTCAACACGCTGTAAACCTCTAACGCTGCTTCTAAAACTAGTTTTAAATGGGTTGTTTCTGCAAGCGTCTAATATAATTATATTTGCGCTATTTTTGGCGGATCCCATTTGATTTAGTACTTCACCAAGAGAAACTGATTCAAATTCGATATTTTCCTCTGAATCTATTTCTGCATCGATTGGTACAAGGTAGTTTTGCCCATTTAGCTGTAGACCATGCCCAGCATAATAGAAAAGCCCAATATCATTCTTCTTAAGCGTTTGCCCCCATCTTCGAATACTTTTAACCATTACTTTTCTTGGGGCATCAATGATTGTCGTGACATCAAACCCCATTTTTTTTAATTGTAATGTCATAGCCTTAGCATCATTAGCGGGGTTTTTTAAAGGGCCGACTAGGTAATTGCTATTACCGATAACTATGGCGGTTCGAGTTTGAGAAAAAGCGAGAGTATTGAAAGAACCTAGCAATACGAATAGTAAAATTAAACGAAGCCCAATAATTCGCATATATTTAGATTGATCATTCATAATAAATGAGACTTCAATTTTTGTTCACAATATATAAAAAGGATTGCCTCTTAGGCAAAAAGCCCTCAATACAGCTTGTCAACTTTATTAACTTTAGCTAAAAAGTTATCAATATTTTTAGTGACAAGTGCATTAAGCCCTTTTTTGGAGCTGTTATTTCGAAATAGCTTAGCATTGGCCTCAGAGGTAACAGTTTGCTCAGTTACCTGGAACTTGTCTATTGTGTCGTACAGCATATATCTAACCTGAAATGACACCTTATTATTTGATAGCTCAACTTCTTCTATTTCACTAATCTCAATATCAAGAATAAATTCGGCATCACTCAGATTAAGTACATTTGATTTAGTCATTGCTAAAAACAAATTGGTCTCAAATAATCCCCTAGAAATAGCGCCTTTAGATTTATCTGGCAGTTCTATTATGCCAATTCCAACATTCTTAAATAGAATATTTTGATCAGAAATCGATGCGATTGTCGTGTTATGTGCTAATTTTGTCTTTTGTAGGTCGGCGGGTTTGTCCGAGCCTGTAAACAAACTAGAAACATAATATGTAACTAATAAAACTAGTAACAATTCCATATGGATTACCTATTGTTATGCCATTAGCCCTAATTTATTCAGAAAAATTCTTCACCATATCTTGTATAGCAACTTTAAGAAGCTTATCTTGCACATATTTTTGACGGTCGCGAATGTTCGCACCAACAGATATTGCACGACTAGAACCTTCAGTCAATTCATCATCATCTTTGGCATCGTCTTGATTTTTGTTCCTAGGCTTATATCTATTGCATACTTTACCCCCACAGCTCATATAGACTTTTGTCTTTAATGAATCATTACCATCCAGGGTGCCTTTATTCTCCCAGTCATAAAACCAAATTACCTGTGCTGAATCGACAAAAGTAACACTCGAATTTATTGTGGCAGTAAGTGTATAAAAGTCTTGACCTAGTACTTCTTCTTTTTTCTCAATTTCATTATCAAATTTTTTCGATATGCTCTTTTTTACAGAAGCAGAACCTCTTTTCTTACCTGATATATCTGAATCGTAGTATCGACGATCCCAACGAGCGTCTCGTGCTACAGCACTAATGCCTCTTTCCATTGAGTTAATCTGAAACAATGCATCCGCACCTAATTCTTCTGCTGCTGCGATATTGGCACCAACAATTCTATCTGTCGCTTTATTTGCCATCTGATGCTGTAATACTTTCCAGCTAACTACTTTATACCCAGCCTCAGTTAATGACTTTTCTATATTTGCCATTTCAACACCGCAACTGGTTTTCATTACTTCGCTATTATATTTTTTACGTTGAACTCTTCTATTTGATGTTTTACCTGTTGAAGCTGATTGCGATTCGTTGACACACATATCTGGGGCTTGAACTGCAATGTTTTTGATTTGTTCTCGGTATATTTCGAAATTTTTTGCCCTGGAAACAGTGGCAGGGTCAGCATCTCTACCTGCACTGATATGATGTTTAGATTCGATTAAATATATTTTCCCTCCACATCCCGATAAAAGTAATGCAAGAGTTATTAATGCTAGAAGTACTTTCTTAGTATCCATTTATGGATCTCCATGCTTTAATCTAAAAATAATCAATAGTTAACTACGAATATGCCAAACTAAACTGGGGGGAATCGAAACACTTGATTGTCTACCAACGACCCGGCCATCTTTGCTATATGCTGTTATATCAACACATTGAGCACGATAATTAATAATAATACCCTCTCCAGATCGGATATTTTCAGCAAGCAGGTCACCTGCATAAAGAGTCCCTCTGAATTTTTCTCTATCAGTACAATTAACCGCTAAAATTTTAAAAATAGGACTCGATGTAAAATTATAAATGGTAATTTGCGGCGCTTTTTTTACTAACGGTTTACTGGTAGAAGCACAAGCGGTTAAGACGAGGACCACAAAAACGATAATAAGCTTGCTTATAGTTAGATTCATTCTTAACACTAATATTTTTTGTAATGGAACATAATTTATTGGCTTTTGATCGGCTTAACATGCTTTAAAACGGTACAATTTTAAGCTATAGAGTATAAAAAGACAACCTTATCAGCATAAATGGACAACATACTTCTACATAATTAACCGTGCCAATGTTTACTAAACTTTACCAATGTAGCTGAAACCACCTTAATATCTCAGTAAGCGTACAAACCTAGACATCTCTATCTAAAATCAGACACTAGCGATGACATGTTTAACTTACTTACTGCCAAATGATAGTTATGACAAGAGGCACAACTATCAGTTACTTTATTGCCATCGTGACATTGACTACACAGTTGAGAAGTGAAAGCTTTAAAATTGCTGTCGTGCACATTCCTATCTTTTGCCTTATAGCTTTCCAGATAGTTAGAATCTTCGTTTACTTTGTGACAACTTTGACAAGCGCTATCTTTAGTTTCCAATGCATGAGATTCATGTGTAAATTTGCTTGTATTTAAACGATTTGTTTCGGTCCAGTTAACAACTATTTGGCTCGATAGTTCATCAATACTATGGCAACGTGAACATTGCCCTGGCTGCTCTTTGTGTGAAATATAATTAAATAATTCTTTAATAAAAGGCTTTTCAATCTTACTTGCAAGTACGGCATACCAAGAAAATAACAATTTGTCTTCATGTCCTACTGGGCGATATTGCAAGGAATAAGGTTTTAAATACCATTCACCTGGATTTATCTCAGATTTATCTTTTTCCTTTACATCTACTTCATGTGTGCGGGTTTTCGCCAAGCGGCCTCGTTCATACTGGATTTTTTCAAATTTTATATTCGGAAACCAAGTTTCTACAGCGGTAGCAACAGCATTTAGGGAAATTATTGGTTTTACCGAATCGCTCCTTAACTCGCCCAATTGATTTTCTGGGTTTTCTGCTAATCCATGCAATACAAATTTATACTGCCACACCAATTTCTGGACCAACTTTAAAGTTGCTTCATCTACCTCGGTAAGGTCCGCTAACTCCACATCTCCATTTTGTATATCGACAAGTAAGGGGGTCAACTCTGAGTCCTTCGATAACAGCCAGATCGCCAATGGCAATAATTCTTCATCCTCTACATCCCCCGGCCACAAACCAATTTTTAAGTTATTTTCTTCAAGCGTCTCGATATCCAATGCTGGAACCGATAAATACTTAATTCCAGGCTCTAAAAATCCACCCCCAGTCACATCGGCAAGGTGGCATTTTTTACAGGTATTTTTAAATGCTGCTTGGCGATATTCAACACCATTACCCGTTTGAACATGACAAGTAATACAAGCCTCTGGTTTATTTTCGCTATGATCGTCATCATCAAAATGCTTTGTATAATGATTATTGTGATCAAAAATCAATGCAGTACGTTGTCCTCCACCCAAAGCACCAATTTCCGGATGGCCATTATTAAAGCTCTCTATTTTTTCCTTATGACAAATATTGCATTTACCTTGCTGATTAGCACTGGTAATTAAGTTATTGAACTTATGCTCCTGGTGACAACTAGAACACGCCACAGTTTTATCCATAGCTTTATCTGTCTTTCCTATATTATTAGAATGCGCTTTATTCGCGAACTCACCAAACTTGTGACAATTTAAACAATATGCATTTCGTTTGTCATCGGGTGCAGGGGAAAAAGCCAACTGTATCCAATGCATAGGACTGTCTGATTCAGGCGAATGACAACTATCACATGCCATAGTGTCTAATTGATGCTTGCTCGATAAGGGACCTGGGCTAAAAAATATTTGATTTAGCCCTGTAAAAGTAAACACAAGTAATAACAAAGATATGGCAATGCAAGAGTACAAAATTAACTTGCCGCGTTTTTGCCTAGGACTAAGTACTGGCTGACAACTTCCTCCACTATAGCAACAATCCCCAAGTCCAGAAGGGCCTTCCTCACAGGATCCACCTAGATGTGTAGGACGAGTACAGCGCCAACGGTCGCCATCTTTATAGGGCTGACATAGTGCGGTTGACTGGCAACTTCCTTTTTTATCAGGCCCTAATAAACATTCCTTTCCACTACAGGCTTTTCCACACGCCCATTTTTGATTAGGGCGCGAATAAGGCTTGTTACGAAAACTAATGCTTTTATTCACTAAACTTCACCCACAAAGCTAAACACTATGAGCACATGAAGTAACATAAATACTAGTGATAAGTAAGCGAGAGGAATGTGAATAAAAAGCCATTTTCTTAGCAAAGTTAGCTTAACGTGATGATAGTCAAGATGAACTTTTCTTTCTACATAGGGCCAAAGTTGATCCAATATACCGGCGTTGTGGCTACTAAGCTGAATTTTTAAATCATTGAACTGCTTTTTCCAACTTGCCATAGGCTTGTCACTACTTACAAGATGATCATTTTTATCACTTACATCAAGCAAAAATGGTTTTATTCTATCGCGATAAAAACTAGCAATTTCTATCGTTTTATCTTGCTCTAGAGAGGTCTCAACAATTCTCTCCATTGTATTTACAATTTCTTGTCGCTCATATGGAATACGCTCTAACACAACATATTCCCCTCTATTTGACAGCCTCTTAGGGATGCTACGTGACCAATATAAACCTAATCCACCGGTTACTAACGTCAACACCACTAATAATAAAAATAGACTGTTAAAAAGCCCACCGCTAAGTGAAAAATTAAAGTGGATCAGAATTCCACCTATAAATAGAAAACCTAAAAAATAGTGAATATCTGCCCAAGTTTTAACTTTTCCTAATGGTAGAAAGATGAGTTTTTTCCGGATATTGAACGCTAATAACAAATTCAACAAAACAAATAAAAACCATCCATTATCGTAGGCTGGATTTACGCCTTGCGCTACTCGTATATCTTGAAAATAATATAATGTAGCCAAAATCAAGATAGCCAAGCTTACAACAAAAAATCTCAATGCTAGCTTTTTCATTAACTGCCCCAGCTAACCAATTCTTGAAGGTTTTGCAAATCAAGACGCTTTAACGCGCCATGGGGGCAAGCCACTTCACAGGCGGGCGATACCGGTTGCTGATAACATAGGTCACACTTAGTTGCCTTACAAATAGGCTTATTCTCTTCATCCAGCATGACATTACCTTGCTGATCAAACACGTGCACCATGCGAATGTTTTCATAGGGACAATTGTTTGCACAAGTTGTACACCCAATGCAAACATCGTCGTTAATAATAACCTCCCCACCCAGTTTATTACGATGGATAGCGCCAGTCGGGCACCCAATCAAACAAAGGGGATCAACACAATGCATACAAGCATTAGCTATTAGTAACTTTTCTACTTTTACTCCTTGCCTTACAAAACGAGGATTATTATCATGATTGGCGCTGCAAGCTCTAACGCAATCATCACACCCTACACAAGCTTCAGTATTAATAACCATCGCCTTGGTACCATTAATATAGCGATGATTAATCAGCTTGTTTAGCAGTACAGCATTTTTATTTAAAAGCGTTTCAGACAGCTTTTGTGATTGATTATTTGTTAGAAAGTCATATCTATCGAGTGTTTTTGTGACTTTTTCTTTATTTACTTTGAAGATATATTCATGAACAACAACTGCAGGAATACGTATTACATCGACACAACCAATTGCTTTGTAACTGTGCTGCAAATCGATATGCCCTGCATCATCATAATTGTGCAATAATTCATATAAACCCAGGCAATCCCCTGGTTTTAAGAAACCAACAGTTACTTCACTATTAGGCAGTTTTTTCGTCACCCTGATAAAACCATTGCTTATGATATTTAAGCTGCTAGCATATTCTTCTTCTTGCAGAATAGTAGGTTCTATTTCTAATATTTGATTAACACTCTCATTTAAAACATTGCTGCCTGGGTCCAGCCAATTTCTTTTACCAAAAGACTCAAATACCGCCTTCTCTGCAATAACACTTAAAGAAGCTTTGCCAATCCCTTGCAAAACATCAATCTTAGATAGCTCTGTTTGCAAACCTCTTTGCCGATAAAACTTTTCACAGTATTCTTTAAAGGCCTTACTTACCCCCATTAGGTCTCTTAAGCCTTGCCACTTTATTTCTAACAAATGGCAATCTTCTGCTGTGACTGCTGTAAACGTCCTAGGAGAGCGACGCATAGCTGAAACTATACCAGCGATACCCCCTTGCTCAACAGTTCGCTCAACGTCTTCTAATGAAATGAGGTATTTCCGTAAACTTCGCGAAACACCTGAGGCTGAGCCAGTTGTTACCGAGGGTTGTTGTTTTTCTATAGAACGGACTTCTGGCATCCTAGGCATTTTTAGATGACTCACCAGCCTGCCTAACAGACCTTTTTTACTTGTCGACTGGGCGCTGACCTTGCTGCTAGCGCCTCTATACAAATTTACCCTACCCTTTAGAACGATAAAAGCAGAGTTGCCGTAATTTGTCTCTACATATAAAGGGTGATCAGCAGGGAGCTGAATTACTCTAGACTCGTTTTTAAATATATTTATAATCGGTTGTAAGCGTTTTTTTTGTTTTTCTAAATCGGATTCATTACTGGTTTTTTCTTGCAGTATTTGCTGGAATGGTTCGGTGGACAATAACTTATAGATAAATTCATCAGTCAGCTCCCGTCCAAAAGGCACATCCCATTTTTTGGGTCGTTGCACAACGATTGCGGGAAAATTATTATTGTTATTTTTCATTTTTATTTATGTTGAAACTTTATCGATTTCCAATCAAAATCTTTACCATGTTGTTTCTTTAAGTTTGAAAAAACATTTTGCATATAATAATTATCTAGTTTTGCATTGACTGATGTATCGCATACATCCGGAATATCTAACACCAGCCGATTAAAAGACTTTTCTGCAGCGCTTGAATTGACTGCGACTGCATAAAGCCATTCGTTTCCTTTTTTATTATCCAGTCCAATTGCCATAACTTTGTTCTCATTATTGACAGGCAACTCTATACTACGCCCTTGAGATACACGCGTAGTTAGATTGCCAAGTGCATTACACGCATTGGGAAACATACGAAATGTTTTGCCATCTGAAGATTGAGAAAAGAAGTAAACATTTCCACTTTGGTTTAGTTTTAACTCTAGTGAAAAACAGTCTTTACTTGTCATTGAACCGCCGCTACGGAGCTTAGTCTTACCCAGCACCCATGGGTTATTGCTTTCACACAGTTTATTGCCCAAGGCCACATAGACATTGAATTGCCCAATCAGACCTTTCTTAATGCCCGTCGGCTGAGATATCAGCGGTGACGCAGTCGCAATCGTCTGATTTGTTTCTACCTTAGTTTTGGTCGAAGCCACAACTGGCGCTGGATTATTAATTGGCTTTTTAATCCTCTCCACTTTTGGTGGAGTTATTTTCGCGACTTGTACATTTGTTTTAGGCTTTGGTTTAGTGACCGGCTTAGGTTTGGGATCAGAATGACTTTCCTGCGGCGAGCTGACTTTAGTAACGCTACTTGATAGATATTTATCTATGTCACTTTTTGCCAATTTAATATGATTGTGATTTTCCACACCTGCCAAGCTTGACACATTAGCAGTATCAGAAAACTTACGCGATATTTCACCTATCTGTTTTGCACTTTGCTTTAAGGCTTGGTTACCAGGTTCAATTGCATTGCTCTTTGCCTGAGTTAGGATAATGTTTATTGAAGAATCAGGCGCGGTTTGTTGAATTTTTTCTAGATTGGCGATTGCAGAAGCAATGCGATGCTTCAAGTTATCAGCAAACCGCCCATTGCCAGCAGTGGACAAAGCATTCAAACCCAGTTCCAATTCAACAGCATAACCAATAACACGCATTTTACGTAATTGATTCTTACCTGCTTTAGGACCATGTCGTAAATCACCTTGAGTGCGCTTAACAAAATCAAAGTCTTTAGCCATGCCATGTTTGGTAACATTAACGAGTTTCTCATTGCCTACCATATGGCAGCCATAGCAGTTTTTTGCAAACCCATAAATGGCACCGGGAAAGTTCATTCCCAAAGAAGTTTGTTTAGCATGGCGTTTTGCTCGATGTTCAGGGCTTTCAAATTTACGCTTAACCCCTTTTCCACCAAACTCATTGTGTACATCTATCCATTTCTTCGCAGGCCCATGACAGGATTCACATGAGACACCGGATATAGTTTTGGGTCGGCCTTTTTTACTGCCAAGAGTAAAATGACAAGATGCGCACAGCGTACTTTTCTTTATACGCTTCGGTTTCACCCCCATTTTTAAAGCTATATCCTTTGCATTTTTGTGCTTGGTTATCTCTTTGTAAGTTTTGTAATGGCGTGTTTTCTCCCAAACCTCTACCTGATTTTCATGACATTTAACACAAGCTTTATACCCTTTTACATCTTGATAATTCCAACTATCTGCATCTGCCTTCGCGAAACAAGCGCTGGAAAACAAAAATAATAAGCTAACGAGAAATACATTTTTCATAATAATTCCTACCTATACATCCAGCACTATGTCGCCTTTTGGGACACAAACACAGGGCAAACAATTTCCTTTTTCAGCATCAAAACCTGGCTTCCCAGCGGGGTAATCAACCTCTCCATTCAATAAAGCGGTCTCACAACTGCCGCAATTACCCATTTTGCACCCGAATGCCATATCAATCCCTGCGTTTAGTGCTAAATCCAACAGGGAGTCTTCTTCTCCCTGCCATTTAACATTTTCATCTGATTGCTCAAAGCGAACATTCGCTTCATCTAAAGCAATTGATTTCTTTTTAGCTTTAGGAACACTCGCTGGCCCAAAAGCTTCGTAATATATGTCGTTATCTGGTACACCCCAGCTTTTTAAACCTTCAACAACATCAGCCATCATTGGTCCAGGGCCGCACATATAATACTCAAAGTTATTCGATGGCAAGGTATCTTTCATTAGCTGAATCCCTACTCGCCCCTTAAATTGATAGTCCACTTTTTCCTCGTCATAATCTGTTGGTCTGCTGTAACAAACTATGAGATGGACATGGTCATGGTTCTGAACAATTTCTTCCAAATATTCTTTCATTGCGTGCTGTTCACTATTGACCAAGCCATAATAAAACCAGATATCCCGCTTCTCATTTGCCTCAAGCAAAGTGTTGAGCATTGAAACCATTGGGGTGAAACCGACCCCGCCAGCAATTAATACCACACCTGAGCGACTATCTTGATTCAAATTAAAATGACCAGAAGGCGCCTTAACATCGAGCACATCCCCTACCTTAATATGATCATGAAAATAGTTAGAAGATAATCCCGGTGGTAGCTCTGGCTTGTCTTTGGGCGCGGGAACACGCTTGATGGAAACACGATAATATTCGCCATTCACTCTATCTGATAAAGAATAGCAACGAATAATGGACTTGGATTGACCTGGCATATTATCTAAACGAAACGTTAGATATTGACCTGGCTTAAATATTGGCAACCATTTATTGTCATAGGGCTTAAGATAAAATGAGCAGATGCTCTTGTCAGGGCATTCATATTCTTTTCTATCCACGACAAATGGACGAAATCCCTTCCACAGACGCTCAGTTTCACTTTCCTCCATCCTTCTTAGAGCGCTTTCAAGCTTATCCGGTGCTGTTTTGGCTGTAGCGACTTTGGGCTTTGAGGATGGAGTTGCTGCTGGACGATTTAAAAAATTAACACAATCTAAGAGAAATTTGAGCGCGAAAGAAAATGCAGTGAAAATAACACCAGACCAAATTACTCCAGATTGAGTAATCTCTCCTATACCCAGTGAAAGAGACTCTGTTCCGTTTGCTTTTAGAATAGTGAATAATATGCTGTGGCCTAAAACAGATCCAACCAAACAACTAAGAAAAATTCTAAAATGATGTCTTTTTCTTTGGTTATACGTGTCTATTTCCGTATTCATGTCCACCTATATCAGAAAAGTTAGAATAGTTTTATATTTTTCGTTCTAAATTTGATAAATTACACAGGTATCTATCGCTATGTATGCCTTGAATTAGGCGGTACATATACTAATAAATTTTAAGAGAAATTGATATATGCGGAACTCCCAAAGAACACAGTCTCCTTCCTTATTTGCAGGTATTAAAAACAATATTTTTCAAATAGCACTTGCATTATCGCTTATTTTTTGCTCGCAAGCTATTTTGGCAGCCAGTAACGGTGACAAGTCACATACTGCAATACTTTCAGAAAACCAATTTCCTAGTGCAAGTCAATGCGCCGGCTGTCATCAACAAATTTATGATGAATGGAGCTCTTCCTCTCATGCTTACGCGGGCATCTCACCCATGTTTCATAAATTCGAGAATGCAATAAACACTTTGGCGCCTACCATTGGTAATTTCTGTGTTCGCTGTCATATGAGTGTCGGTACCTCTATGGGGCAAGATAGAAGTAGTGATTTTAAGGTGAGACCACAAGTGGCTCGCGAGGGTATTACCTGTGTTACCTGCCATCGAATTGATACGCAATACGCTCGTGCGAATGGCGAGCGTCGAATTGTACCTGGTGAAATCTTTGAACCAATGTATGGCCCTACTGAAGTCAAACCGTTAAAAGAAGTGCTAGACAACCCTGATGCATATAAAGTCAAAACATCCAAAGAAGGGAGCGGTCAGGCAATACATACAAATGTCATTCGCTTTAAGCAAATCAAGGAATCTCAGTTCTGTGTATCCTGTCATCAAGTCGCTGTTAACTTAGGTATCAAGCTTGAGGTTGTATGGGATCAATACCGTGCCTCCCCTGCACATGCCGAAGGTATCAGCTGCCAACAATGTCATATGGGCAGATTACCAGGGGTTCCTTCAGGCTATGAACAAGCCCATGCCGCTACCATCAACGATGAGCCCATTGGTAAAAAACGCGATCATTATAATCATGC
>Ga0316207_10002737_pt1 | contig 17496 bp, 12 predicted proteins | sample 6weekpyrite_MG_FD_204943 | JGI IMG/M metagenome (GOLD analysis project Ga0316207, IMG submission 204943) | Microbial mat bacterial communities from mineral coupon in-situ incubated in ocean water Damariscotta River, Maine, United States -... | ecosystem: Environmental > Aquatic > Marine >...
TGATGATGTGTAAATATTCTGAAGCTAGAACACGTCAAATTTCATTTGGGTTTGCGTTGACGCTATTAGTGTCAATGTCTAGCTGCAGCATCATGCCCTATAACGACAAATTTGCCTGTGAAGGGGAGGCGGAATACGGCAAATGTACCAGTGTTAGTGGTGCATATCATGAAGCGGTAACCGGTGAGTCAGCGGGCCGGTCTATCAAACAAGGTGATAGTCGTGATGATGATAATCAAACGAACATATCAAGCGAAGTGGGTGATGGTGGTATTTGGGAAACCGGGGATGATGGTTTAGCCGATGTTGAAACGGGACAATCAAATGAAATTAGTGAATTAAATGAATTTAATGAAATAGCGGATCAAAATATTAATTCACAATCCAATTCATCATCACATTCAAATTTTAATACAAGCCAATCAATCGCACTCAGTGAAAAGGAATTTCGTAAAATAAAAACAACCGCGGAAGCGCGATCGCACCTCCAATACAAAACCCAAGTCTATGAAAAACTCACAAAGCTAATCGATCAACCACTACGAGCGCCCATGGTAAAACAACCGACGCAAATTCGCACCTTGATTTTATCCTACACCACACACAAAGAACACAAACCCCTATATATGCCCCGATACGTGTATTACATGCTAGATGATTACATGTGGGTGCTGGGAAATTATTTATCAGAAACCAAAAGCGGCAATTTTGATTCGCTCTATGATACGGGAGAATAGTTTGAATATTACAGAACCAAATTTCTCTGTGTACTTATGACATATATTCCCAAGTGAGTGTTTGATGGAATACGGGAAGTATAAACTGTTGTCCGCAGGGATGCGGACATCAAGCGCCCAGGGATGGGTTCACAGCGTGTTTATAGTTCCCGTATTCCATCAAACACGGGTTACCTCAATTTCATTACTAATGAAAAACGGAACAAAATAAATTGAAACAAAATAAATTTGGACAAGATAAACGGAAAATCTATGCTAGCTGACTGGATACAAAACCGCGGCGGAATAACCAAAACACAACACCAAGATGCGCTGAAACGCAATCCGTTTTCAGACTGGTTACCCTGGATTGCTTATGACGCCCAAGACCATGGTTTTCTCAATACCGATAACACCTGGGGTTACCTGTGGGAATGCGTACCCCATGCTTTTACCAGTGTGCGGGAAACCAAAGTATTGGAGGGATTAATTAGCCAACCCTTCCCCAACGGCGCCGTACTGCAATTTATGTTATACGCCGATGACAACATCAATGGTTTTTTAAACACCTTTCGGGAATCCAAACAACGTGACAATCCCCTGGTGAAAAAAAGTGTCGAGGAAATTACCCAGTTTTATCGAAACTGCACATCCGGTTCGCCCCAAAGTAATGGCATCCCCGTGCGTAACTATCGCTGTTTTTTTACGGTAAAAACCGAAAAACGCTTAAGTAAAGACTTTCATTCTAATATTCATGATGCTTTAGTGGGGGCGAGATTATCACCCAAAATCATGAATGCACCCCATTTATTGTCCTTTGTGCGTGGAATTTTTTCCAAACAAGCCTGGCACAATGAACAACTGTATGATGATTTACTGCCCATTCGCAAACAAGTGATTAATGCCGAACAATCCGTATCCTGGCAATCGCACAATGATAATGTCACCAAAGTCGGTGATCGTTACGCTCGATGTATTACGCCAAAGTTGTTACCCAATAATGCGGACTTAACCCAAACCAATAAATTGGTGGGCGCCATTATGGGTGTGGAAGAAGACGGTGATCAAATCAATGTGCCGTTTTTGTGGTGCTTGAATATCATCACCGAAGAAGTCAAAACCGAAATTCACACCAAAGCCTCCATTATGATGGCCCAGCGCAGTGTGGGATCATTTTCCGCCAAACTCAAAAAACGCGTTGAAGAATTGGCCTGGGCCCTGGATAACCTGGAACGGGAAAAGTTTGTCAGTATCATTCCCACATTATGGGTGTTTGGTGATACAGAAGAAAAGGCCAGGGAAGGGGTATCCCGTGCGAAACGCATTTGGGAGTCTCAGGGTTATGCCATGCAAGAAGAAAGTAAAATTTCCAGACCCTTATTCATTGCCTCACTGCCATTTGGATTATATAAACTGGGCAATAACATTCGATTGTTAGAGCGAGATTTTCCTGTACCCATTTCCGTTGCCGCGCGCATGGCACCGATTCAAGCGGATTTTCGTGGCACGAACTCAGCCGTGTTGGCATTTTCAGGGCGCAAAGGCCAAATCGTTGGCATTGATGTGTTTGATGATACGGTCAACAACCATAACTTTTTAATCACTGCCGGCTCCGGTGCGGGAAAATCCTTTACCTTAAACTATTTGTGCGCCAACTATTATGCAGCCGGTTCTTTAGTGCGCTTAATTGATATTGGTTACAGCTATAAAAAACTCTGCAGTATTTTTGATGGTCGTTATCTCGATTTTGGTAAAGAACACATTTGCATTAATCCGTTTCACTCCCTCGGCTTAGACAAAGAAGATTTGGAAAGTGATCTACAAGCCACCGCTAATGTGGTGGCGGAAATGGTGTATTCCGCCAGTGGCAGCAATTTAACCGAAACCGAATGGACCTTGGTGAAAAATGCCGTGCGTTTTGCCATTAACCGAGACGATGGCGGCGAGCGAGGCATTGATCATGTGTATGATTATTTGCATGGGTATCCCAAATACGTCAACGAAGCCGAATTAACAAAAGACATCGTTCCCGAGATCATCACTCGCGCAAAAATCATGGCGTTTAATCTGGCAGATTATACGAGCAAAGGCCGTTACGGTCGCTTTTTTAATGGCAAAAGCACCTTTGATATCTCCAGTGATGAATTTGTGGTACTGGAATTGGAAAAACTCAAAGGTCAACGGGAGTTGTTTAAAGTGGTTACCCTGCAGGTTGCCAACGCCTGTACCCAGGACTTGTATTTATCCGATCGATCCCGCAGTCGCTTTATTTTATTTGAAGAAGCCTACCAGTTTCTAAAATTAAACGGTGACAAAGGCAATGAGCGCATCGGTCGTATTATCGAAGAAGGTTATCGCCGTGCTCGAAAATACGGCGGCAGTTTTGGCATTGTTACTCAATCTCTTAACGATCTAAGCTCATTTGGCAGCTCTGGCCCGGTAATAAAAAACAACAGTGCCTTTAAATTCCTATTGGAAGCTGATGATTACGAAGATGCTGCTAACAAAAAAATCGTCAACTATGACGGATTGGCCCTGGATATTTTAAGTCGCGTGAAAAACAACAAACCCAAATATTCTGAAATCTTTTTTGATACGCCATTGGGCATGGGTGTCGGTCGACTCATTGTGGACCCGTGGAATTATTGGATTGCAACGTCCAGTAGTAACGAAGTCGCACAGTATGACACATTAATAAAACAAGGATTGACACCGTTTGATGCCATTAAACGATTATCCAAAACGTAAGTGTTTTATCAATGAATTTTTCATGTTTGTGTTTTTTTCGACTAACCAGAATACGTAATTTATTGGCGGTTTTCATTGTGATGAATATTTCAGTTAGCTTGGCAGAACAAGTGGAATTTAATGCTGAGCAAGTAACAGCAATTCAGTCGGCAACAGGCGCAAATACCGAAATCCGCAAATATGCCGGCAGTGCCAGTGGCATCAAACACAATTTAACGGATCCATTAACGTCGTCCAAACCCATGACAACATTTGATGGAACAAAATTTAATACACAGGTGGGATGTGAAAAAGAAAATGTGGCACTGGAAGTCACCATTGTGCCAGGAGAAACCGGGGATATCGATAGCATGATCATCGCTCAGGATCTGGATGCCGACGGGACAATGGACAATACCAGTCAATCACCCATTCATGTTTCGGGCATTTGTACCAATGGCCTAATCAGTTGTGATAAAGGCACTTGGAACTCCTGCGGATATTATCGCTGGAAGACCAACTTAGGCGGTGTGCTTTCCCTGGAAAAAGTCAAACTCACGGAATTGGGGGGATGTTATTGTATCAATCACTACTGTGGCAATAATTTAGTCATGGGGAATTTATCCAATGTCTTGGCGAACATTACCGGTGGCGCCATTGCAAAAATGAGTGAAGCCACGCAACGTTATTCTCCTTCACGGTTTCAAGCAGAAGGGGTGGTTGGTCGGTACTATGTGAACTCCATGGGGGATTGCCAAAACCCACCTCAAGTGAATGCCCATTATAAAGTCAATCCACAGAAATTAAACACCGATGCCTGGGATGCGGCCAATGCGGATAAAACGTATGAACTCATTACCACCTCAAAAGCGGCGAACGAATCCGAAAGTGCCATCAAAAACTGCACAATAGACCGACGCATAACCACTACCGTTGATGTATTGGATATCCCTTCCTGTGAACAAGATACCTGGTATGCGGTACTGCGTTCACCCCGAGATTTTGACAAGTTAGGTGATGATGCGCTAGTGGAAGTGCACGCTTATTGTGATACCAGTGGTCCATTGCAATTTCGCTTTCGCGCCTGGGATGGGAGTGGCCGGTCTGATTGTAATGCCATGATGGGCGCAGATGATGAAGGTTATGTCACTGTCACCACCGATGCCAGTGATTCTATTGTGGATGGTTACACCATGACACGGCCTAATTTACATCGTAAACGCTGTTTTGATGTGCCCGTGTTTTATTCCGGCGGCTGTACCTCAAAAACCGGACGCTGTGATTTTGATTTTACCTTTTACAATGGTGATCAGCTAAGCACCTATGGTGTATCCGATGCCGAGTATGACAATAACTATCAAGCAATAAGCTGTGAAAACCGTGTTTTGCCCAACGATGGCGTTAATTGTGTTGATACTCCAGACGGTGGCAGTGTGGTGTATGCCAGAAAGCGGTCTTTAAACCTCACCTTTACCCGACCTCACATAAAACCCTTCATTGATTTAGACAGTTGTCGCATTGAAAACGAATGGATCGATAACAGTTGTGAATCCCTGGAAATAAAGAATCAATGTAGTTTATTGGCTGAGTCCATTGATGGAGTGAATACCATTAAACAATTTACCCCCACGGGATTGTTTGCCATGCCCAGTACCCGATCCTTTGATGATGGTGTCTGTGCCATGAACTTCACCCGATCCTGGTGGCAAATAGAACGGGACTATCGCTGTTTAAGCAATCGCAGTTTTGATTTTTCCGAAATTGTGGAGCGGGTAGGGTACATTGAACAAAATACCAATTTGGAAAAACGAGAATACAAAGACCAACAGTTGATAAATGGTCAATTAAAAGAAGTACCAACCATTGCAGATCTGAAAATGCCGGTCGTTGATTTACCGAGCTGTACACAAGTCTGTAAAACCCGAAAACCCATTGACAATAATGATGTGGGTACCTTTGGCTTATCGTCAGATTTACGCGTAGAAGAAACCAGTTTTGAATTCTCTTACAAAGAATGTGACACAACTGCAGTGTGTCCGGTTGGAGTTGGGGAGGAAATGGTATCAGATTGCGCTTGCTTGGATGAATTTGGTGAAGCAGCAGCCATGATCAATGTATTGCGTGAAGGATCACGCGATCTTATTTGTACCAGCGGCACGGAGGCGAAGATAGATGTTCCCATTCCACCACCGTAATTTTTTTATCATTTTTTGTTTTTACTTCTGTTTGTGGTTTGCCATTATTCCAATACTAAATACCGTAATGGCCGATGTGGTTTGCGTGCAAGATACAAACGGCGATGGCAAATCTCTAGATCCTAATGAAACCGCTGGTTGTGATGTGACAGCTGGAGGCAATTTGTGCCCCTTTAACGCCGTTGATTGCAACTACCATCCACCGGTTTGTGCTTTGGATCAATCACTCGTCTGTGATGGCGGTCAATGTAAACGTCCGAAACAATGTGTCAGTGATTCCAATGTCTCACGGGTACAGATTATCTCTTTAATCAGTGCAGAGGATGCCTTAACCACGCTCACCACCGAAATGAGACAAATCGAATCGATTTCGCTCATATCACAACACCCGTCTTCAACAGTGGATTGTGAAATCAATGTCACCTATGGATTCAGTGGCAATCAACTCTGGGTTGATGGTGGCTGTGATGGATTGTTTGATGTAGTGGGACGAGCTGCAGGTTTTCAGTGTCCCGTCAGTGGTGAGACGTTTTTACGACAACAAGATTGTGACTCAGCCTGTGAAGAAACCGGAATCTGTTCGAATCCTTACCACAGCTGCCCATTGGGTGGATCTTATGCTTGTTTAAATAATGCCGGCAACTTTCAATGCTCAAACCTCAGTTGTCAGGACTTGAGTCAAGTCCCACCAGTCAACACCGCAACTGATGTATCAACCAAACGCCAAAACGACGGATTACGAAATGCTGATGGATCCTGCGCTGCCGAGATCAATATCTTTGGTGGCAAACGCTCCGCGTGTAAAACCAAAGGCGTAAAATCTGCGTTTCGTAATTGCTGCAGTGAATCCGATGAAGTGATTCAAGACAACATGTCCATGTATACCAATGTGGGTTTGGCGGTGGATGTGGGTGCTTTGGTATACACAGCCGCAGCGGCGTCTTATCAGGCATATTTGTCATACACCGCTGCAGGTGCGGCTAATGCAGGGGCATCGTCTGCTGCGTATTTTTCACAAGTGTTAGTGGCATCAGGCCCAGCAGTGGTTGCTGCGGTTGCAATCGCCGTGGCAGTAAATTATTACTCCAACGCCTGTGGACCGGGGGATTTAGAAACCGCCATGTTAGCAGGTTCCAAAATGTGTCATTTTGTTGGACACAATTGCACGGAAAAATGGCTGAGCAAATGTGTACAGGAAGAAAAAGTATATTGTTGCTTTAATTCCAAAATCGGTCGCATTGTCCATGAACAAGGTCGATTGCAACTGAAACATTTTGTGAATTACGCCGGTGGGGTATTTGGTTTTCCAGAAAATCCCTATTGCAGAGGCTTTTTACAAGAAGAATTTCAAGCTCTGGATTTTTCTCGCATTGATTTATCAGAATATTATGCAGATGTTTCGCGCGCGGCTACTACCCTGAACATTGCTGACACAATCCAAACCGAAATCGAGGCGAAAACCAATGCACTGCCTTAATGGATTTCTGTTCAATGTCAGAAAAATGAGTTTGGTCTTAACATTCGTTCTATCAATTTTTCTATTGCCCAATCTCTGTTATGCCGAACGAATACAGATTGGTAGCACCTACTCAGTGGAAGAGGAAAACGCATTAACCGTCATTAAGCAAAAAGTGAAACAAGTTAATTGGGAAAAACAACTCAGCAAAGTCAATGTTGAAAAAACCTTACAGCGTTTTAAACGCACATTACCAAGAACGCAATTACCACGACAACGACGTTATATTCCATTTTATGAATTAACAAAAGACATTCCCGACAAAAATGGCAATACCTTATATCCCAAAGGATTTCGTTATAACCCACTGGATTATTTTTTTATGCCGGGTCGCATTATTGTGATAGGAGATAAACAAGCAGATATTGTCTGGCTAAAAACAAAACGCAAATCCACCGATCGCATAATCACGGCTGGTGGCGATGTGCGAACACTACAATCGGATCATAATATCACAGCGTTCTTATTTGAAGAAAAGATGAAAACGCGACTCGGGATCAAAAAAATTCCCAGCATCATTTGGCAAGAAGGCAATGAACTCGTGATTCAAGAGTTTGTGGTTGAAGAAAAAATCCTCGTAACGGAAAACGTCTCCAATGACTAGTTTTCGATTTCTCTATTTTGCTTTCGCGTTGATACTGTTTTTCATCTTGCTCAGCACTAAACAAGTAATGGCCGGTCGATGTGGCCCACCCATCAACCCAATAATGGATGTGAACTGGCAATGCATGTTTCCCATTCGTACCGGTGGTATGGTTGAATTCAATAATGGTCAATCTGATCCGTCAACACAAACAGAAAACCCAACTTGTTTGTGCATGAAGGCAGGTATTCCCTACCTTGGTATTAGTGCATCCTACTGGGAACCCTTTGCCATTATGGACACCGTAAGTGATCCTTGGTGTTTTATGCCACTGGGCACTAAATCTCCCGCTGGTATACCCGGAAAACTCCGCGGCAATCAAAACCGTAAAACGGTAAAAAGCAGTGTGTTTGCACAAGCTCATTATTATAAATTCCCGGCCTTAAACTTATTGGAGCTTTATCAAGATTTACCCTGTAACTCTGGTGAAAAAGAATTTGATTTGGCACTGATGACAGAAGTCATTCCCACCTGGAATGATGAAATCATGGCCTTGATGCTAAACCCTGAGGCGGTTTTGTTTGGTAATCCGGCTACCTTAATGGCCTGTGTTGCAGAAGTGACTACCTTGTTAGCCGCTGGAAAAAATATCGATTATTTGTATTGGTGCATGGGATCTTGGGGTAGTGCCTATCCCCTTGCGGGCAGTGCCACCAATACCGATTATGTGGAAGCCAATGCCAGCATTGCCGCAAAAGCCATTTATTTGTTGGGTCGAACTAATTTATTAAAAGACAGGGCAGTGAGTCAATGTGGTTCTGTGTATACCCCCATCTGGAATAAAAGCCACTATAAGATGCATGCCATGAAACCGGTTAAGGATGGTACCTGTCGACCCATTGGCACTAGTGGGTTGCTGTGGACACACAATAAAAATCCCGTCTTTATGGGAGATAACTTTTCCTGGATGTTATTTCGAAAAAATCGCTGTTGCGTTGGGTTTTAATCATGCGAAATCTATTTCACTATATTTTTCAAAACGATTTTCAAAACATTTTTCAAATTCCCATTCCAATTCTGATTATGACATTCATTTCATTGACTGGCATTTATGCGACAAACTTATTTGCCAAAGAAGTGAATAAAAAAATCGACATAGAAATTCAATCGAACTCTTACGAAGAACCGACATTCTCCATTCCAGAAGAATTGAAAAACCGAATCTCAATATTGGATGTGATTCGTGCAGATAACAAAATGCTGGAAAGTGCGAGTGATGTTCAAAAACAGGCAAAAGACAATGCCAAAAACATCAAAATTGAAAAAGGATTGTTTCAAGATAATATTCAATCTGGAAAACAAGTCAATAATCGTAACAAATCAAATAAATCATCAGGCAATCCATCGGAGGTCCTAATACGAAATCAATCGGGACAACTTTATGTCTTCATTTCCAAATCCGTTCCCCTTAAAACACTGCAAACCTATACAAGAATGTTAGCTCGGTTAAACAACGGTGTGATGGTCATGAACGGTTACGTGGGTGATCCGGTAAAAATCAAACCCACGTTTAATTTTATTCACGATGTTCTCAAAAAGAATTCAGATTGCGAGCCACCCGAATGCCAACTGCACAATGTGGAAATCGACATCAATCCCATTTTGTTTACCCAATATGGTATCTCTCGCGTTCCTGCGTTTGTTTGGGTGGATAAACCACAGGATTCGTTTTGTGACGATGACATGAAACCACTGCCGGAATCAAAGGTTACCGTGTTTGAAGGGGATGCAGATTTGATTTATGTGCTGGAGTCTTTGTATCAACACACAAAAAATCCAGAAATAAACAACATAGTAATGGAGTACTATGCCTTATGAAACAAACAAACCGAAGAAATCAGGAAAATACTGTCAATACAGTAAATCAAAAAAATAAAGTATATCAAATAACGGACAAACCTATCAGCAAACTCAAGGCAAGTTTGTTAGTGCTCATGATATCCTTTGTGGTTTTTCAAATCACAACCCATTTGACCATTGTTTTCACTGAGTCCATCAACGCCACCCTACTGTGGGAAGTGGATAGTCAGCCGCAGTTCGGAGACTACGGTAACTATCCCTTGGATACGATTCACCTTTCTGCAAAATCGACATTAAATAACATCACGGAGAATAAAACAAAAAACGCAGATTATATCGTTGTGACAAAAAAAGTGGCTTGTGTGTCAGGACAAACATTATGGTCAGATGGTCTAGCATATTATTGTGATGGAGTTCAGCTGGGATTTGCGAAAACCACAACACGAAAAGGTGAGGTTTTAAATCCGTTTCAATATAACGGCATCATTCCCGATGGAAAATTGTTTTTACTGGGTGAGCACAAAGACAGTTTTGATTCCCGGTATTGGGGATTTGCCGATGCCAGTTTAGTCAAAAAAGCCATCAAGATTATTTAGTCATGTTACGTTTGTTTTTTAAATCACACATAACACTCATTTTACTCATTCGACTTATTTTGAATATTTCACTAATTTTTCTTGTTTTGTTTTCCAATGCAGTTTTGGCAGATGAAATCATTACACAGAAAAAAGGCTGGTATTGGTACGAGGTGATTGAAACGCAAAATGACGAAGAACAACAAGAAAATAATAATTCGCGTAAACCTTTAGCCAAATTAGCACCCATTGACGCCTTAATGACGATGCACCCAGCCGATATTCGAGAATTGTTAAAAGCCCATCATGAACAGGCGATTTGGCAACCTACACCAGAGCATGTGCGAAATTATCTGATTGTACAAGATGTCATGCAGAAAAAGGCCTATGCCATGGCCGCTGCACAATCTTATGTGATGATGACAACGCCGGAATTAAACAGCAATAAAACTTATCCCTTAAACAAAGTCGGTATGGATAATTACTTACAAACTCGGGGTAATGAAATTCGTAACACGTTGCGAAAATATCAAAAAGCGTTTGGTTTAGTTTTTTTTGTAAAACAGTCTTGTCAGTTTTGTGTTACTCAACACACCGTATTACAGGCCTTTGTTGATCGTCATGGCTGGGCGGTTTCCATTGTGGATATTTCAAAGAATAGCACTGTGGCCCAACGCTTTAGTGTGGAATATACCCCGCAAATTATTATCGTTGAACGTGGCGGTGATCGATGGTTACCGGTTGCGGTTGGCGTAGAAGTGATTACCGGTTTAGAAGAAAACGTCTATCGCGCAATTCGGTTAATGAAAAATCAAATCAAACCCGATCAGTTTTTTCAAATGGAATTTGAAGAACAAAATCAACAGCCCTTGAAATTAACAGGGAGTCATAAATGAAACCGATTTCGATTTTATTAAAACAAGGTGTTTATGTAATTTTTTTCGTTCTTGTTGTTTTTCTATGCCTTTTTAATACCGCTCAAGCCGGCGCCTGGGTTGATGACTGGGTATCCTCACATACCTCCAGTGGACCGGGGTTTTATGAAGGTTCCGAACGCGGTTATGTTTCCTTCGGTAATTTTAATGCACGTTGGCCGGTACAAACCGAATACCCCATAACTGTCACACCACCGAGATTAAAATCCGGTTGCGGTGGCATTGACGCTTACTGGGGCGGCTTTAGTTACATCAAAGATCCCGAATGGTTAGTCAAAAAAGCTGAAGGTATGTTAAAAAACTCTGCCTTTATTGCTTTTGATTTAGCCATAAAGAACATGTGCAACCCCTGCAGTGATGCCATGGCCATGGCGGAACATTTGGCCAATTACCTTAATGGCATTAACATTAATGAATGTGCGTTAGCCAAACAAGTTGTTGTACAACGCGGACCGGATGATCCCAGTGTTTGGTCCAGTATGGCAAATGAAATCACCCAGGGTCGATCTCTCAATCCGGCAACTGGTACCGCAAAAAATCCAACCTCATACAAATCAAGCCGAGATTCCGCGGGTGGTATTTCACCTGTGGATATGAGTCAGGCTATAAGTGATTGCCCAAAAGAATTTACTGAAATCTATTCATCAGGTTCATTGATCAAAAACATCAGTGATAAAACCGGTCTGGGTACCTATGAAGATGTGTTACGGGGTTTTGTGGGTGATGTGGTTGTCACCTTTGATGCGGGATCTAATCTACCTACATTTCAAACCTATGATCCCTGTCCCGCCAATCGCTCGGTTGACCTGGATGCCTTTGTGTATGGCATGGTACAAAAACGGCCCAGCAGTGATTACCAATGTACTGTCGATAGTAACAACACCTTACTACAAAGCACCAAAACCAACTTACAAAATGTGGTAGATGCGTTCAAATCCAATTCAGGCGAACCCAGTAATAACGCCAAAAACTTCCTCAATACCATTCCATTACCCGTGAGTTACAGCTTGCAAACCGCTGTGATGAAAGGCAGTGAAGCCGTTGCGGTAAATATATTAGCCGAACCGCTTGCTTATGTGTTTGCCGGTGAAGCCATATTCGATTTATTTGAGCGCACAGATACCCTCGTACGCTATGGCTTACTGGCGGCTAAAAAAACCGGCGTAAAGAATGGCGGTGATCCCGCCAATTGTAAACGAGAGATCGTCGAACCTGCCATTGAATACATGCGCACTTTACGCAGCCGATTATGGCAAATGCGAAAACACGCCGGTGAACAGGTAAAAGCAAAATTGCAGGAAATGGCTGTCACCGCTGAGATTGCGAAAAATGAAGAATTGCGTTTAAAGCAAGTACAACAGGAAACCCGTCGTACGGTGTTAACCACTAAGTAAATTTTTAAAAAATAGATTAAAAAAAGGAAAAAGGAAAAAGGAAAAAAATGAAAATTGAAATACAAAAAAATGGAGAAAGAATGGAAAATTGGAGAAAAAATGGATAAAAAATCGGACAAACAAATGAAGACAAAACGTTTAATTCACCATACATCAATACCAAATTATACATCCACCATATTATTTGTCTTACTGTGGATTATTTCACCCAATGGTTACGCCTTCGAAGCGGACTTTTATACCTACAATACCTTCACTGAAACCGTTGATGCCTTTACCCGTTTAGCCCTGGTATTTGGCGATAGCCGATACACCATGTTGTATGCTTCCGTTGCAGTACTTGGCATATTACTCAGTGGTATTGCCTTATATGGCAAAGGATTAATGGGGCAAAAAGTCAATCCACTGTCATTTGCCGTTCCACTGTTAATCGGCCTTGCCATATATCAAGCATTCATATTGCCCAAAGACAAAATCCACGTTTATGACAAAACCATTAATGCAAGCCAAACCATTGAGGGTGTCCCCAATGGATTAATCTTTGTTGGTTATCTGTTAAATAGCATTGAGCGAATTTTGATAGAAATCGTGGATTCCAACTCAGCGAACCCGTGGGCGAAGTATGAAACTGAAGCAGGGGGCATATCCTTTAAAGTCATTGAAAAAGCATCAAAGGATTACAAAGATGTCTCGGACAGTTATCTTACTAAATCCATCAAACAATATTATCTGGATTGCGGATTATTGGCCATTGCCACGGGCCGTGTGGATGTGAATGAAATTCGACGCAACACCACGGATATGCAAGCCACCATCGGTAAATTCGAATCTCGGGCGATTAAAACACGGTACTATACCGCCAATTCCCGTTTGGGGACCACCGAATCCTGTACCAATGCCTTCACTAAAATCAAAACCGCACTGGATACCGTGGGGGCATTTGATTCCATGCGCAATGAAATGTGCGCCAAGGCAGGATTTGATGTCACCTCAGCCAATCAATTAAATGCCTGTAAAAATATGTTGGCGAAAGCCAATACGGTTTATGGCATAAGCGCTGGCACAGACCTGCAGTTAATAAAGAATCTCTATTTGGCAGATGTGATCCTGGATGCCACCATGAGCGGTGACGCGGATTCAGCGCAAAAGATGTTAGCCAATCGCAATATCCAAATGCAATCGGTGGGCATGAGTAACACACTCAATGAATGGATGCCGAAAATCCGTGCGTGGATGTTAACCGCCATATTGGGTTTAATCCCCATCATTGCTATCTTTATGGTAACGCCGTTATTTTTTCGCGCATTGTCTGTCGTGATCGGTTTGTTGCTTTGGTATACCATTTGGAGCGTCATTGATGTCATTATGCACGAAAGCGCAGTGGATGTTGCCATGCGTGCCTATGAGCAAATCAAAAATAGCAAAGCAGGATTGGATGCTATTTGGTTAACGCCTGAAGCCAGTACACAAGCCTTAGGTGTGTTTGGACAAGCCCGCACCATCGCCTTTGGTTTATCGGGTGTTGTGACATCCATGTTATTTAAAATGTCCATTGGTTCGACTCTTGCCAATGCAGCCAATCATGCAGTGTATCGCATGTCAGACGTGGGTGCACAAGCAGCGCACAGTGTGGCAACACCCGAAGGGCAGGGTGGATTGGTTCGCAGTGCCAGCAATGGAATTGCCGGTGGTATGACATATCAAAACCAGGGATTGGAACGCATGGTCACATCCAGTGCTTATACCGACTCGATGAGTGTTAACAATGCCAATAGCCAAATGGATATTGGGCAACAATATGGCCATGATTTGTATAGCTGGTCCTCCACCATGGGCGCCGAAGAAGCAGCCAGTGCCACAGCACGTGCCAGTGTATTGGAAACCTATGCCAACATGAAAGGCATTTCTGGTTCAGAAAATATTGCAAAGTTAGGGCACAGTATTGAACGCACGGGTGCATCTCAAAGTTTAATGGCAAAAGAAAACTTTCAAACCGCCATGCAAGGCCATGGCATTGATGTGTCCAGTCCGGAAAAGGTATTGGAAGCAGCCGCGTTTTCAGAATATTACAATCACTATGATCGCATTAGCCGAGCGGATTCAGTCAACCAAAGTGTGGGCATATTGCAAGATTATATGTCACAGAGAGGGCATATGATTGATTATGGAACCCTTTCAGACATGTATCGCACCTTTGCCCATGGTGAAAATCCCGCGAAAGTTAATGCCCTGCAAGGCAATGCAAGTGATTACGATATGTATTTGCAAGACAGCACACTGAAAAATGTCAGTCGTATGCAAGGGGAAGTACAGGGCGCAGAAAACCTAAATACCTCACCACAATCCATGTGGCAAGACGATGGACGAACCAGTGCAGCGCAAACCATTGGACGAAACTGGGTAACACAAGCGTTAGGTGAATCAGAAATTGCCGATGACAGTTATTATCGAAGTTTGTGGAATAACCTGGAAAGTCAGCAACGAGAACAAATCACGCAAGACTATTTTCAGGGTGACCCACATTTCGCTGCAGAACAATTGGCACAGTTAGGTCCCAATAGTGAGTTGGCGCAATTTCTGAGAATGGAGAGAGCTGCAGATCTGTTACATGATGGAAATATTGTAGATGCCCAAGTGGCTAGTCAAAACGCCTTTGATCGTCGAGTCGTGTCATCGGATAAACTAATGGAAGCACACGAAGAGGATCCAAACTTGTTTAAGTTCAATGAAGATCAATTGCGGATTATTGGTGATAACGAAATGGTGCAATTGCATTTGGGGATGGATCCACAAAGCGGTTCTATGGCCAATGTGTCGGTTTATTCAGGTACTGAAGTGGGTCACAGAGACACCTCATCAGTGGATTTGAGTAATCGGGTTGAAGCTGGGGATAATATGAGTGTGACGGGATTCAGTGCGGCATTACGTTCTAATGATCTTAAAGCACAACATGCGGCGGTTGGTATGATTAGTAATGCCTACAACGATGAGCAAACTAAGACGGAATTGGTGAATGAGTTGGCGGCATTGCATGGTCGGGAGCTATCTGCAACCTCGAGTGATACTGTGAATATGAGTGTAAGTGGCGGCCTCAGTGGCGATCTTTCGAAAAATGGTTTAGTTGGTGCAAATGCAAGCGGTAGTATTAGTCAGCAATTTAGTGATAACGCAAATTACAATATGAATTATGCTAACGCATTAAATGCCTGGAATCAGTTTGATGAAAAGGCAGAATTAAATGCGGCGAGTAGCAATGATCCGCAAGAGCAACAAAGCCTTTGGGCAACTGCCATGTTTGCACAGCTTCAGCATTATGATATTAATTATCAACAGAAAATAAATGAAGAAGCCAATAACGAAAAAGATGGCAACGAAGCAGTCAGTTTATCAGAAGGCGCGGTAGAAGATAGCAATATACACAGTGGAAAGATATCTCGTAAATAAGGAGCATTTATGAAAAAGATACAATTCGTAAAGTTTCGTTATGTTGCAATATTATTTATTGCGACAATCCCGATACTGTTCAATTTGACCTATGAGTTGCTCAATTTGGATATGGTATTTGCTATGATAGCCGCGTTTTTGTTATCACTGTCCATTGTTTTATTTTTTCGACTGTTTCCGCGATTGATGGGATGGTTTTGTGTGATTTGTTATTATGGCATGATAATAACAGCATTTGTTTTGATCTATTTACATTTAAGTCGTACGGTTCAGTTTTATCGATTTCCTTTCGAGTTATTACTTGTGTTTTTTTGTTTTAGTCACATCGCAAGCAAATTTTGTCCAAAAACTTTGTTGCATACATATTTGAAAAAGTCTGAATCGAATGATTTTAATTCATATGCTTCACGTAGAGAATTTTATAATAGAAATCCATTTGCGGATTTAAATGGCGCTCATAGTCCACAGCATGATAATACGAGAGCATTATCTGGTATTCCTAACGCCTTATATATGTCAATGCAACAAGCCAAAGAGCAAATAAAAAATCATGAAAAAAACGACAAATCAATCATTCCAAAAAGCGAGAATGATTAAATGGAAACATGGACTATTAAATTAACTTTTTTAATCCTCTTATTTTGGTTAGTTTCATGCGACAGTAATAATGAAACACCAGAAAATGATATTGGAACGAAAACGAGCGGTGAAACTGATAACAAAGACCTTCGCACATTAACCTGTGATACTGACGATGCCAATCCATTAGTTGGTTGCTGGTCAAAAGAAGCCTGTTACAAAGATGTTGCAGATCCAGAAGATCCTGATCATGAAAAACATTCGTTCATTTATAAAAAGAATGGGGAGCTATTGACACAAAATCGATTATGGGGAAACGCCAGTTGTTCCGGCCCACCAATACGCAGCAGTACTGGGGGTGTTAGAATCGGTTTGCAAGATTATGAAATCCTAAAAGAAACTATAACAGTTAGTGATGGCACTGTTGCAAATGTATTTAAAATTATTGGCCACACCAGCAGCGCGATATATTATGTCGCGTATGCAATTCAAAATAATCGTTTGTGCATGATAGAGGGTGTGTTATTAGAATATGGTTATTATAGAGTAACAAACGGAGAGGATCTTTCGGATTATCCAATTGATTATGTGAATTGTATGGTGAGGGAGGATTTGTAATCCAGAAAAAAAGTATTTTCCAAGAAATAAGCTGCCGAGAAAGTGATGTAATTTTTATCGACAATATAACCTGTTACTTCGATATTTATTGCAAAAACAAATATATTGAAATGTGGAAATCTCTCAATAATAAAAAAACTGAAATATTAAAAAATGGAACGCCTGAAACTGTTAGGTGTTTCTTGCCATTAGATGTAGATGGTGCTTCTAGATCCTGCAATAAAGTTCAGGGCAATCGCATATAAATCAGAGATATATTAGACAAATGTAAATTATTTTAGTAGAAATTGCACTCAAGTTATTGCTGAGGAGTGCAAAATGGATTTAATGGAAGCGTTTCAAGGAATAGAAGAC
>Ga0316207_10002738_pt1 | contig 17495 bp, 11 predicted proteins | sample 6weekpyrite_MG_FD_204943 | JGI IMG/M metagenome (GOLD analysis project Ga0316207, IMG submission 204943) | Microbial mat bacterial communities from mineral coupon in-situ incubated in ocean water Damariscotta River, Maine, United States -... | ecosystem: Environmental > Aquatic > Marine >...
AAGAAACACAGACATAAGCAATACATTAAATACATCTTTACGTCTAAGTTTATAAGCGAGTGAAATATTCATATTTCATACAGCCTAATAAATAATACACGAAAAAACAGGCTCTGAAATTTAGTGCTCATACAGATTATGCTCCATCTACTACTGTGTTTTTATTTTATACTAGCACTTAAAAATTCAAAAAAGTGTTGACATGTTTGCAAATTAAGTACTGCTTGGGAATTAATCAGAGTGATTGTTTCAAAATACGTGATGTTTAGTAACAGGAAGAGTTCCTGAATTTATGTGCCAATTGTCACATAGCGGCCAGATGAGGAATTAAGTCATAGATGTTTTATAATGATGAATTCTAATATTATAAAATTTTTCTTTGCTATCCAGTTTACTGACTTAATTTCATGTTTTGTGTGTATTGTGGCCAAAATAACCTGACCTCTACAAATCTCATTTCACCCTGTTCGAGGCAGGTATTCCTGGATAGTGTCTCAGGTGTTAATTGGGTAGTGGTGAGTTTTTTTGATGGTGAAAATGACAAAATAGAACTAAAATCTCTTAATTATTAATTACATATAAGCCAATGCTATGTTATTCAGGTGAATGGCTGGAACTGGATAAGCTGGAATATAGTACCCGCATAATGTTTGATATAAATCACATCCCGTTAATATATTGCAAGTTAAGTTTTTGAGGAAAATATGAAAAAAACATTTAAATTAACCGATAACAAAATAAAACCTGAAAGACGTGTTGAGGCAATCAAATACGAAATCAGAAAATATATAAAAAGAGAAAGGAATAAGAAATTGCCTAAAGATGTAGACTTTCTGGATTTTGACTGTCGGTTTGGATCTGATGAGGATAGTAGTGAGGTAATTCATCTGTCTGCAATAGACAAGTCCATCGATTGGGCTGTTGCAGAAGGATTAGTATCTTTCTACCTTGAAGTAATAGCTAAACCTGGTTATCGAGGAGAAAAAGCTTAGTAGTTTTTCCTGGGCCTAAGTCTGAACCCGTAAAGAGTGATAGTAAATAAAAAATTTTATAGAAAGTTATAGTGGTGCATCCTATAAGGATTATTTTTTGTGCAAAACAGTATGATTTTGAATTATTCAACACGTCTAATCCACAATGCAAAATATTTTCCGTTTCTTAGAAGAAAAGTTATCACTAAATTCTTTAAGTATGATAATAGATGAGAAGGTCATGTGTGTATTTGTAAATGATTTTCAGGATTTAATACTCTAGACATTAACGCTGCAAGACTGAAAGGTTTAACTGTAGTTTGGGCTCCTGCCTGTTCTTCCTGTGTTGTAGCTGAGCAAGCATTGAGTTTAATAATGGCATTAAATTGAAAAGCTCATCTAACAAAAAAGCAAATCATAAGATTGATGAAAATGTGATTCGAGATATGATAGAAAATGTAATGATTGTAAATTCCAGTAAATGGGCTGTTGCGGTGAATAATTATAAATTAAAAGTCTTTAACTTCTAAAATTATACAGCCATATGTGTAGGCATATTCATTGGAAGATTTAGATGTTCTGACAATTTCAGCGAAAATTTCAATCGGTGCTTCATCTTTCCTGTCTGATTCCATTAATACGTTTAACTGAGTATTCTCTGGTATTTTTTGGTCAAGGCTAAGCGCTAAACCAAACTGGCTGATATTAAGCATTAAACCGCTAGTAAACGAAGAGTCGCCTGTGAGTTTGTACTTAATTTGGCTATTAATATTTGTACGTGGGCTGAAACGACGATCTAGATTGAAACAAGGTAGTGCAGACATAGGATATCTTCCTGGTTGGGGGTTGTTTAAATATGCTTATTCCGTTGTGTCATTTTATCTGCCTGTAAATATAAACGGTTGTTTTGTGTTTGTAATCACTTGTTTGGGTGAATGTTTTAAATGCTTAACTCATACTTTAGTATGAGGATATTGATAATCGTTTTCTGTAGACTGCTTGCTATGATAAGGATTTAGTCTTTCAGTTTATTTGTAAGGGCGAATAATATTAAGCCATAAAAAACTTTAAATAATTGAAGCTTAAATATAGTCCTTTTACTGATTTTTGACTTAGCGATTATTTGGTCTAATGTAAAAGCTGTAATTGGGTGTAATAGTGTCGCAGATAAATATCGAATATTATGAGGTCTTTAGTGGGGGGATGCATGGAAAAATATAACTATGAAAACCTGTGCCAGATTATGGGTGAAAAAGTAAGCTTGAAAGATGATCAGGGTAATGGTGCCGAGCTTACTATTGCTGAAGTTAATAAGGGTCAGCTAGATGGGGATGACTGGGAGGCATTTTCGGTGATTTTTCAGGGTGAAAAAAATGTCTCTATTCCCCAGGGGACCTATGTTTTTTTTAATGAAAATTTTGGTGAGAAAAGCCTGTTTATATCACCTAAGTCAGAAACTGAATATGAAACAGTGGTGACGCGTAAGCGTATGTCGGTCTCATAAATCAGTCATGTTTAATCTTAGATAAGCCTGGTGAGCCAGTCTCATTTAATGATTAAACGTTTCTGAAAACATAACAATAATTCAGGTTGCTAGGTAGGGAATATTTTGTTTAAAGTCGCATCAGGGTCGCCATTCCATCAGCAGATAAATTTCATTGGTCTGCGATTTAAGTGTAAAACCCAAACGCTCATAAAGCCGTTTGGCGGGGTTGTTATGCTCTACATGGATGGTTACCGGCTTACCGCTACTTTCGGCCTGGGCAAATAATTGATGAAAAAAATAAGTCCCGAGGCCAGCATTACGGTTTTCAGGCATCAGTGCGATATCGACAATGCGAATTTCATTGTCCCAGTAATCGACAAAAAGTCGTCCTATGGGTTGGTTATCAAGCTCAATGATATTAAACGCATCGGTGCAATAGTGTTGTGTGTAGTGCTGATATTGAGCGCTAAATTGCTGGCTTATAAAATCCCGTTTTTCCTGTGGAGAAAATTGGGTCATTGAGAGCTCGCTCTCCCGTGTAGAGGCATAAAGTGTTTCCATAAAAGGAATATCTTTGTGGGTGTGTTTTCTAAGTGAAATTTTGTTTGCCCAGTTATTCGATTGCATGAAAGTTTATTGCTCATTTATATCTAATTAAGGGGCAAATTGTGGGGAGACTCACGTTAAATGTAAAGAGGAGAATATTATGGCAGAACCTTTTATAAGTGAAATGCGAATGTTTGGCTTTGGCTGGGCACCACGAGGCTGGGCTACCTGTGATGGACAGAGCTTGCCGATTAGTCAGCAACAAAGTCTGTTTGCCTTAATAGGCACCAGCTTTGGTGGTGATGGACGTGTTAGTTTTAATTTGCCTGATATGCGCAGTCGTGTTCCGGTGCATAATCAAAATCCAGGTACCAGGGGCGGTGCTGAGTCTGTAACCCTCTCAGCAAATGAAATGGCGGGGCATACCCATACTATGTATGCGACCACGAGTAATGGCAATGATAAAGCCTTTGCAGGAAACATCGCAGCGGCAGGCTTCGATACCCGTGAGAGTAAACAGCAACCCGTTAATATGTATGGCCCAGCAAGCAACCTGGTTAGTTTAAACGCTGAAAGTGTAACGATTAATGGCTCTGGTTTGTCCCATGACAATATGCAGCCATCTACAGTGGTTAATTTTTGCATTGCCCTCAGCGGCCTGTTTCCGTCAAGAAGTTAATTAAGGAGAACGAATATGAGTGAACCTTATGTTGGTGAAATACGTATGTTTGCGGGTAATTTTGCGCCGCGCCAGTGGGCATTTTGCAATGGTCAACTTTTATCTATATCACAAAATAATGCCCTGTTTTCCTTATTGGGTACAACCTATGGTGGAGATGGCAGGGTTTCATTTGGCTTACCCGAAATGCGCGGCCGATTACCGGTGCATCAAGGTCAGGGGCCAGGTTTATCACCCCGCCCCCTGGGAATGAGACTGGGCTCAGAAGGAATTACCTTGAACACTAACCAGATGCCTGGACATAGTCATACCTTAAACGCAAGTAGTGATATTGCTAATTCAGCGAACCCGGGTAGCGATGTGCTGGCTTCACAGGATGATGGTGATACGCCGTACGCGGCACAACCCGAAGAACCGACTAAGCTTGAAAACATGAATAGTCAAACCTTGTCGATGGCAGGCAATAGCCAGGCCCATAACAACATGATGCCCTATCTTTCCATTAGCTTTATTATCTGCCTTTTTGGCATTTACCCACCCAGGTCTTAAGGAGAGTTATTATGTCAGAACCTTTTATTGCAGAAGTAAGAATGTGGGGCTGTAATTTTGCGCCTCGTGGCTGGGCGTTTTGTGATGGTCAGTTATTACCTATTGCTGATAATACCGCTTTATTTGCTCTGATTGGCACAATTTACGGTGGTGATGGTCGCACAACAATGGGCCTGCCTAATTTGACTAATCGAGCCCCAATGCAACAGGGCCGTGGGCCAGGTTTATCCAACAGACCTATTGGTCAATTTGGTGGTGCAGAGCAGGTGGCCTTAACGGAAGCCGAAATGCCAGCCCATGATCACATTGTCAGGGGAGTTGCTGAAGGCGGCAGTTCTGCCACCCCAACTAGTGAATTGTATATGGGACAGGACCAGTCATCACGTAGTGAAAGTATTTCTTATCTTTCTACGGAGACAACAATGAATACGACCCTCGCGGCTGAGGCGATAGGAAGTACGGGTGCTGGCCAGGCACATGAAAATCAGCAACCTTTTCTGGGGGTTAATTTTTGTATCGCTTTGCAGGGAATTTTTCCTTCAAGAAGTTAATGTTCTTAAGTGCCGGCCTAAGCCGGCACTTAAACCTGGGTGACTCAGTCCAATTCACATAGCAGATTTTCTGTATGTGAACAATATCACTCATTTGCGGTATAGCTTTGATTTTGTGTTAGGTCGCATAATGATCTACCTTTAATAAGACATAAGCTCTAAGTACAAAAAGAAATAGATGCAACAACAAATACATTTTATCTCAGGCCTTCCCCGCTCAGGCTCCACCCTGTTATCGGGAATATTAAGGCAGAATCCACAATTCTACGCGGCTATGAGTAGTCCCGTTGCTTCTTTAATGAATGGGTGTCTTGAGCAAATTGGGGCAGGCGGAGAATTTTTTACTTTTTTCGATGATGAAAAACGTAAAAATATCTGCCACGCTTTGTTTGATGCCTACTATCAGGATAAAGATCAATACCAGACGATTTTTGATACTAATAGAATCTGGACTGCACGCTTGCATCAGCTCAGTGAATTATTTGATGACTATAAAGTGATTTGTTGTGTACGTAATCCGGCGTGGATCATGGATAGCTTTGAACGTATCTATCGTAAAAACCCGTTTGATTACAGCCGCATGTTCAATCCTCAATCACGACAAACCGTATATTCCCGTTGTGAGTCGATGATTAATGCGGCAGGCGTCGCGGGTAGCGCCTGGACCGCCTTAAAAGAAGCGTATTACGGTGAAGACTCAGCTCGCTTATTGCTAATTGATTACGATTTGTTAACTCAACACCCGGCGCGTACCTTGCAGTTGTTCTATCAATTTATAGATGAACCCCTCTATCAACATGATTTTGAGAATGTTGATTACCAGGAAAATGCTTTTGATCAAAAGCTGGGTGTAAAAGGACTGCATACGGTTAAAAGTAAAGTTGAATTTAAATCGCGGAACAGCATTTTACCGCCGGATTTATTTGCCAAGTATAGTGAAATGGCTTTTTGGGAAGACAGTACCGGCACCTCTGCCAGTATTATTGCGGCTAAAAGCAGCGACTAAATAAGCTGATTATTTTTGAATAGAAATAAATACCAAACAGGATAGTTATAATGGGTAAACATGTTTTGAATAAAGTGGCTACGGCCATGTTGCCAATCAGTATGGGTCTGGCGGCTGTGCAGCCTTTAGCCGCCTATGCGGGCCGATCATCTTATTTATCATATGGCCGTAATTCAAACAGGCTGTTAGCAGATCAGTTTTCTGCGTTAAACACATCAGAAAACGGGCGTGAAGCTCAAGCTATCAGCACCTCAAATTTGCTGCAAACCAACGCGAAAATAGCATCGGCTGAGTTAGCCATAACAAAGTCGACAGCACGCGCAAAAGAGCCGTTAAGCGTTCCGGTTTACGATATAGAACTCACTCAATTAAATCCTGTTTCAGAATTAGTCATTATTGATGCAGCCGTGCCTGACAAACAGACCTTTTATAAAAAGAATAAACCGGGTATAGAAGTTGTTGAGATTAAGTACAAACAAAATGGTTTAACTCAGCTAAAAAATATCCTGAAAAATTACACGGATCTAAAAGCCATTCACCTGGTTTCCCATGCGGACAATGGTGTCATTTATCTCGGTGAAACCCAGGTTACCGAGCAACTGCTCAGAAAAGAAATTAAAACCCTTGCGGCTTTGGATGTTGCGCTTAAAGACGGTGGCGACCTGTTGCTCTATGGCTGTAATTTAGCTAGCGGAGAAAAAGGTGAAGCCTTATTGGAATTGATTGCTAACCAGGCGCATATTGATGTTGCGGCCTCTAATGATTTAACGGGAAACAATCAATTAAAAGGCGATTGGGAGCTTGAAATCAGCACGGGTTCTATTGAGAGTGATCAGCCCTTTTCGCAGGCTGCACTTAGAGATTTTACTGCCTTGCTGGTTGCAAGTGACGGAGTTAAAAATTTTACTGGTTGGACGGGCACTAATACAACAACTTTATCAACCACAGACTTTTACCTGACCGGTAGTGATGATCAGGGTGCGGAAACCATTAACATATATGGTAGTGCTGCTTATATGGTAGAGCCTGGTGCTGCAACAGGGGCCTTCATGTTTTTACAGGCTGATGGCACAAATACAGCCTCTTTTGAGCTAACTGCGATGCAGTTTAGTGAGTATGGTGCAGACCAGGGGGTGACCAATGTTTTTATCAAAGGCTATGTTTCTGGCGGAGGAACAGTAACCTCTTCCACCCTTACTGGTACAGGGGGTACAGATACATTCAGCTTTGGTGCAGGACAGTTAGGTACTTTTAGTGGTCAGCAGCTAACGGGATTTAAGGTGTATTTTGATAGCAACCAGGTTGACTACAGTCAGATAGATAGTTTCACTATTACCGGAGCACTGGCACCTAACACCACCCCAGCAATCAGCATCGACAATACCAATTTAGCTTTCACAGAAAACGCAGCTGTTACACAGATTGATGCAGCGGCAACTCTAAGTGATGCCGATGGAGACGCAGACTGGAATGGTGGCACTTTAGTTGCACAGATCACCGCCAATAATGAAGCGGCTGATGAACTATCTATTCCTGATAATATCGTGGGCACCATTAATACCAGTGGCACGAATATACTCAACGGTGCCACCGTGATTGGCACACTCAGTGCGTCTGAGGGAGCCGTTACAAATGGCACGGCACTCACCATTACATTTAATGCCAATGCAACTAATGCCTTAGTGCAGCAGGTTTTACGCGCTATTCATTACCGTAATACATCTGATACTCCTGGCACCGCCAACCGTACCATTACCTTTACCGCTACTGATACTAATTCGGCCAGTGCCGCAGATACCCGAACGGTTACGGTTAGTGCAGTTAATGATGATCCGAGTAACTCAGGCACATTACCAACCGATATTGCCGTTACGGAAGATGTCGCCGGTAACTTTGATATATCCGCTGTAACACTGACGGATGCGGATGCGGCTGCCAGCAATGTGGTCGTTACCCATACGGCGAGCGCTGGAACATTAACGGCCACTTCAGGTGGAAGTGTAACCATCGGTGGCTCTGGAACAGGCACACTGACCATGACAGGTTCAATTGCCAATATCGATACCTACCTTAACACCGTCAGTAATATTCAATATACCGGTGCGAGTAATGTTAATGGCAATGACGCTGCAAGCGTCGCGGTAAAAATTAATGACGGTGGTAATACTGGCTCTGGCGGCGGAACCGATATTGCCCTGGGTACAGTTAATATGGATATTACAGCAGTCAATGACCCACCAACGAATATCGTACTTTCTGCAAATAGTATTAACCAAAGCGCTACTGGCGTTGCGGCTAATGTAGGTAACTTAAGTACTACAGATACGGAAGGTGGCTCATTTACTTATTCCCTGGTTGCTAACGGAGCTTCTGCTAACGGCTCATGTGGTGCGGGTAATGATGCAAATAATGCCAGTTTCCAGATCACGACTGCCTCATTTGAAACCGTTAGCGCGTTAACCTCAGGCAGCTATAAAGCCTGTGTTCAAACAAATGATACCGGTGTGACTTATCAGAAAACCTTTACCATTACCGTCAATGATAATGTGGGCCCGAGCATCAGCTCGGTAAGCATTCCAAACAGCGCCCATAAAGTCGGCGATACGGTTACTGTAACCATTACAGTAGCTTCAGATCCAGATGATTACACTACTGGTGGGGGAGGCATTAGCGGAAGCATTGCCGGATATACCCTAGGGTCATTAAGCAAGACGAATAACACCACCTATACCGCCACCCTTACCATCACCGATGGCGGCACCGATGTCGCTGCTGGTAGCAATGTGCCGGTGAGTTTTACCCTAACCGACAGCTCGACCAATACCAGTAGCGCCTTTACCACCGCCATTAGCCAGGCGAGTGATGCGATTTATGCGAACCTGCCGGATGTGAATTTAACCGCTAGTAGCAACACACTGGCTGAAGACGGGGGAACCTCAACCCTCACCGGAACATTGAGTGGCAGTTTAAATAATCAGTGGCCGGTGGATGTTACGGTAAATCTGGCATACACGGGCACCGGAACCATCACCACCGACTATACCGGTGCGGCGGCCATCACCATCGCATCCGGCGGTTCAACCGGCACCACGGTGGTTACCAGTCTGGCGGATACTATATTTGATGCGGCCATAGCTGAAACGATTATTGTGGATATTAATAGTTTGTCAGTGGGTAATGAGGGCACCACCAATCAGCAAACACTCAGCATTACCGATGCGGAATCGGCTCCGGTGACGACCCTGTCGGTGGGTAACGTCTCAGTGGCTGAAAATGGTGGCACCTCCAGCATTACCGCAGCGCTGGATAACGCAACTTATGAGAATGTGACGGTTAATTTAAGTTATAGCGGCACGGCTACATTAGGTGGCACCGATGCCAATACGCCCAGTTCGTCCATTACCATTCTGGCGGGTGCAACCTCAGGCTCTGCTGTCACCGGTGTTACCTCGATTGATGATGCATTGGGTGAAGGTGATGAAACCATTATCATTGATATCAGCTCAGTCAGTGGCGGCAGTGCAACAGAAAGTGGTGTACAACAACAAACCGTCACCATCACCGATGATGAAGATATAACCGCCCCAACCGTCAGCGCGGTGAGCATTCCCAACAGTGCGCATAAAGTTGGTGATACCGTCACAGCAACCATTACTGTTACGTCAGATACGGATGATTACACAACGGGTGCCGGTGGCATTAGCGGCAGCATTGCCGGATACGCCCTGGGCTCATTAAGCAAAACCAATAACACTACTTATACCGCTACCTTTACCATTACCGATGGAGGCACCGATGTAGCCGCGGGCAGTAATGTTGCGGTTAACTTTTCCATTGACGATAGCACTGGCAATACCAGTAGTGCCTTTACCACGGCGATCAACCAGGGCAGTGATGCGATCTATGCGAATGTGCCGGATGTGGATCTAACCGCCAGCACTAACACCTTAGCTGAAGATGGTGGTACCTCCACGCTCACCGGTACCTTAAGCGGTAGCTTGAATAACCAATGGCCAGTGGATGTCACGGTGAATCTGGCGTATACCGGAACCGGCACGATCACCACGGATTATACTGGTGCAAGCGCCATCACAATCTCCTCTGGTAGCAGTACGGGCACGACGGTGGTGACCAGCTTAGCGGATACCCTGTTTGATGCAGCGATTGCCGAAACCATCATCGTGGATATCAATAGTTTATCCGTCGGCAATGAGGGCACCACCAATCAACAAACCCTCAGCATTACCGATGCAGAATCGGCCCCGGTGTCGACCCTGTCAGTGGGTAACGCCTCAGTGGCTGAAAATGGTGGAACGTCCAGCATTACGGCAACGCTGGATAACGCAACTTATGAGAATGTGACGGTTAATTTAAGCTATAGCGGCACGGCAACATTAGGTGGCACCGATGCCAATACACCCAGTGCATCTATCACCATTCTGGCGGGTGCGACCTCAGGCTCTGCTGCTACCGGCATTACCTCGGTAGATGATGCCCTGACTGAAGGTGTTGAAAGTATTGTTATTGATATTGCCTCGGTCAGCGGTGGCAGTGCAACTGAAAATGGAGTGCAACAGCAAACCGTCAACATTACCGATGATGACGTACCCCAGGTAAGCTTAAGTGTTAGCTCGGCTAGCATCGCGGAAGCGGCTGGCACCAGCACCCTTACCGCCACCCTGGATCAGGCGACGTTTGAAGCTGTAACCGTCACTTTAAGTTATAGCGGAAGCGCCACCAATGTTACGGACTATACCGGTTCGAACACGATTACCGTGCTCGCGGGTAACACTACCGGCACCCTGGTTTTAAGCGCAGTGCAGGATGCTTTGGCCGAAGTTGATGAAACCATTATTGTTGATATTACCGGCGTTGCGGGTGGCACGGCGATTGAAAATGGCATGCAACAGCAAACCGTGACGATTACCGATGATGAAGTGGTGAATGTGAGCTTATCGGCGAGCCCTGTCACCTTCAATGAAGTGGGTGGCACTAGTACGATTAGTGCAACTTTAGACCAAAGCACTTTTGCCGATGTAACGGTTAGTCTGGCCTATACGGGAACAGCGACTGATGTGACTGACTATACCGGCACGGGAGACATTACGATTAGTGCGGGCCAAACCACCGGCACCAGGGTAATAACCGGTGTTGCCGATGCAGCGGTTGAAGGTGATGAATCCATTATTGTGGATATCTCAGCGGTTGCCGGCGGCAGTGCAGTTGAGAACGGCGTGCAGCAACAAACCCTGACAATTACCGATACCAACTCCGAACCGGTTATTGGTTCTACCCCGGTTACCAGCGTGAATGAGGATAGCCTCTATAGTTACACCTTTGCAGCCACGGATGTGGATACGGGAGATACGCTCACCTTAAGTGCTACGCAGCTACCTGGCTGGTTGAGCTTTAACTCAACCACGGGTGTCCTGAGTGGAACCCCCACCAATACGGAGGTCGGTACTCACAATGTGACCTTACGGGTCAATGATGGCACGGTGGATGTTGATCAGGCCTTTGTTATAACGGTGGTCAATACCAATGACGCACCGACGGGTAGTGTCAGCATTACCGGCAACGCAATTGAAAACCAGACACTGACTGCGGATACCAGTGCACTTGCTGATATTGATGGCCTGGGAACCTTTAGTTATCAATGGAATAGAGGCGGAACGAATGTAGGGACTAATAGCAGTAGTTACACTCTGGCTAGTGCGGATATTAGTAGCACCCTTACGGTAACGGTAAGTTACACCGATGGTGGGGGAACATTAGAAAGCATCACCAGTGCAGCGACTGCGACGATTGTTGGCGCAGCAGATACGGATAATGACGGTGTGCCGGATAGTCAGGATGCTTTCCCCGATGATCCAACAGAAACCACCGATCAGGATAACGATGGTGTAGGGGATAATGCGGATACCGACCGAGATAATGACGGGGTTCGGAATATTCATGATGCCTTCCCGGACGATGCCACAGAATGGCAGGATATCGATGGTGATGGTATTGGTGATAACACCGACATGGTAATCGATGACACGGATGGTGACGGTATTCCGAATCCACAGGATGTGGACATTGATGGGGATGGTGTGCCAAACAGGGTGGATGCTTTCCCCTATGACTCAAGCGAAACCAGCGATCTTGATGGTGATGGTGTCGGTGATAATACCGATGGGGATCTTGATGGTGATGGTATAGACAATACCCTGGATACCTTTGTGGATGATACTGATAACGACGGTATCCCCAATCGGGATGATCTGGATATTGACGGTGATGGGGTACTGAATAAAGACGATACCTTCCCTGTTGATGAGGCTGAAAACAAAGATCTTGACGGCGATGGTGTGGGTGATAATGCAGACACTGATCGTGACGGGGATGGCATAGAGGATGACTCGGATACCTATCCTGATGATACGGATAACGATGGCATAGGCAATGAGCAGGACAGTGATGACGATAACGATGGCGTTGCCGATGTTATCGATGATTTCCCACTTAATTCCGCGGAAACCCTGGATACGGATGAGGATGGTCTGGGCGATAATGCGGATGCTGATCGCGATGGGGATGGTATAGAAAATACATCCGATACGTATCCGGATGATTTTGATAATGACGAGATCGTCGATTTATCAGACACCGATCGTGATGATGATGGGGTGCCTGATGAAGAGGATGCATTCCCGTTGAACCCAGCTGAAACCGGAGATATTGATGGTGACGGGGTGGGTGATAGCATCGATTATGATCGTGATGGTGATGGCATCCCTAATGACCTGGATGCAAATCCCGATGATACGGATAACGATAATATCGTAAATGATCTGGATACGGATAAAGATGGTGACGGTGTCCCTGATGCAAACGACCCCTTCCCACTGGATGTTAATGAAAGCCGGGATCTCGACAAGGATGGCTTCGGTGATAATGTCGATACCGATCTGGATGGGGATGGCATCAGTAATATAACCGAAGGTACTACCCAGGATGCGGATGAGGATGGTATCCCGGATCACCTGGATGCTGACGATACAGCGGGTGCTCGTCACGGGGGAGATAGTGATGGGGATGGAATTCCTGATCTGGGTGAATGTCCGAAATATCCTGATTGTGCAGACAGGGATAATGATGGCCAGCCAGACTATATGGACGCGGATCACGGGGTAATCAGTGATGATGTTGCGCCTGTTACCACAAATGGTTCAGGGCTGGGCAGCTTGAACCTGTTCTGGTTATTTAGTTTAAGCGGTGTGTTTTTATTCAGGCAGAAAAAACTGTTATTGATGATCGGGTTGTTTTGCCTGAGTTTTTCGGCTGGAGCTGAAACAAACCAGACTGATAATGAAGGTAGCTACTACCTTGGTTTAGGTATGGGAATGTCTTTTCTGCAACCGGATATAACAGGCACTATTTTCGATGTAAGTGACGACCAGGATATGGCCGTCAGTGTGCTACTGGGTCATCGATTTAATTCAGACTGGATGCTGGATTTAGCGTTCACTGATTTAGGTCAGGCTGAATTAAGTACCTTAGGTAACCAGGTAAGTAGCGTGAAGTATCAGCTTATAAATATCAGCGCTATTTATAAGGTGTATGATTTTAATCAGCAAAACTATCCACTTGCCCTGCATGTAAAAGGCGGCTATGCAAAAGTTAATTCAAGTTCTGCTGTGCCCATAGAAAACAGTAAATCAGATAATGTAAATTTAGGCCTGTTTGCCCAATACACCTTGCCTGATGAGGCAAAGTTGCGTTTTGGATATGATAGTTATGGTGAGGATGCAGGCTTTATAAGTGTGAGTATTGTTTTAGATTTTATGTGAGAAATTTGTTTTTGGGTGGGTATTGCAATTTTTCTGAATACGTAATCATATCTACTTTTTTGATTTTATTTTTCACGAGATGAAAATTAGAGTAATAATTTAATAATGAAAAGTAAATTAAATCGTCATCCCCGAATGCTTGTGTCGGGGATCCAGTGACCTTAGGTGCTGCAAAGACACTGGATTCCCGACACAAGCATTCGGGAATGACGACAATTTTTAAGTTTCTCTAGATTAGAAATCCCATACTTTAGTCTGATTCATTAGCTTAATATATTCTGTAAAATCTTTGTAAATTTCAAAGCGTCATCGCGCATGTTGTTTTAAGGTTATATAGATTAAACAATAAAGATTAATCAAGCCTTAGTCCGTAGCAAATTAGTAGGCGCTTACAATAATATTTTAAAGTAGAAAAATAAAGGGAGAGCTAAATGCCTATCACATCTAATCAGCTTGAAGCAGGAGATATTCTTTTCAAGCACGCTAGCGACAGTTTTGTGAGTAAAAAAATTCGTGATGGTCAGAAAAGTCATTATGACAAAACGGTGGCATCAACTAAAATGCCAGGGCCTATGGGACGTGATCTTTCTGTTGATATTTCCCACGTGGCCTTTGCCGTGGGTAGAAATGATGTGATGGAGTTTGATGAGGGCGGTGCGTCTAAAAAGCAGATTGTGTTTGGTCGAGGCCATGGTTTTGTCAGGGGTAACATGAGTCTCTCAAGCCGTACCGGTAATCGTTATGAAGTATTTAGCTGCTCAAACCAGAAACTTCGAGATAAGGCCGTTGATAAAGCCGAGTTAATCTGGGATATAACTCATCAGGGAAATAATGTCACCGCCAGTTATGGCCTGAGTAAAATGTTAGGTACGGCACTTAAACATAATCATGGTAAGGCGGCGTCTACGAGTAACAAGTTTGAAAAACAGTTAAATGAATGGCTGGAAATAGGCAGTCGTTCTGGCTTGAGTAAAATGTTTACGCGTAAGAAAAATATTAAATTTTTCTGTTCTGAATTTGTCACCTTCTGTTATTTATGGGCAGCCTCAGAAACAAAGAGAGGAAAAGTTTTAGGCTCTGAATATATGCTGGGTGTTGATAAGTCTAGAATATCACCGGTAGAACTTTATACGCGGGTTGAGACGACGGGAAAAGCACACTTTTCATTTAAAGGGACTTTGTATACGCCTGGATGATATAAGAAAAATGACTGTTGTCCCGTTAACTTAAAAAGTGATGTCATCCCCGAATGCTTTTATCGGGGATCCAGAGACCTTAAGCCCAGAAATTTCAAATGGGCAAAGTCACTGGATTCCCGATACAAGCATTCGGGAATGACGAAGTTATTTTAGTTTTTTATGTGTCCTTATAGGGCGGAATTAAAACCACGTTCTTAGTTAGAAAGTGACTTATTGTTTCTTTCATCTACTCAATCGTTTCAGTAGCCGGCATAGAAACAACACCCTCAGATGGTCGGGTTGTGTATCCAGCTTTAGCATCAGTTGCTGCGGATGTTTTGAAGTTTCCGGGGTCTCCCACTGTTACAGGAATAGAAAATGAACGCGCCTGCGGGGTTCCATTAAGACTAATGATTGCATTTATATCTATATAGAAACGCCCCTCAAGAAGACCGGCTATTTGTAAGGTGACAGTATTGGGTACGTTTTTTATTACAGTAAACTGGTAATGTGCATCTGAATTTAATTGTAAGCCCCTGTCATGTTTAACATTGACCTGTAAAGACTCTGTCGCTGATCGAGTTTTAAAATTTAATTTAAGTTCAAATGAATCACCTGGCTGTATTGCTTTTGGGTATTTGTAATCAAGCTCTATGCCGGCATGGGGCTTGGTATATCTTTGATGCGAATTGTTTTTCTTAAGCGGCGAAGCTGTTGTGTAATTACAGAATAACAAAAGCGTGATGCAAAAAAATGAGAGTATTTTTTTCATAAAATTTATATTCTATTTATTGTAAAACAGGTTTCATTGATGGCGGCAGGAGCGCCGGGGTTGTAATTGCTCTGGCCGTAAGTTGCATATTCGTATATCTCTAGAACATATACTGTTCCACTTACTAAATTAGCAGAAAAAGTTTCTGAATCAATAGTCGTCGATTCACCTACTGCTATAAATTGACCTTTTGAATACAGGAGCATATCCGGGTCAGTTGATGTAAGACCAGATGATTTTGTCGCAGTAAAAGTAAACGAAGCTGATGACGGTGACGTGAACTGTATAAATCGTCTAACACCTAATCCATTATGCCCACCGTTTTCCCCTGTAGTGCATATGCTCACTGGAAATGCCGACGTGGTATATACCGGTAACTGGTTGGTATCTCCAGGGTCCAAAGTCATGCCAGATCCAATGTCATCCGTAATGCTATCTATTGATTGAGCAGCAAGTAAAGTATCAATATCGCTTGCATTAACACCAGCCAGGTTTTTCAGGGGATTAATAAAGCTAAACAAACTGCTCATGGCATCTGTATCAGGTATATTATTTGTCATCACCGAAAATGTTGGTGTGAAGCCAAGATTAATTACATCGTCATTCGTCGCATCAAAAATGTCATAGATTATTGACTGCACTGAACACTCATTGAACCAGCCTTCATTTATGCAATTATTTGATTCTACATCGAAGCTAAATCCATTTGATATAGTTATATCCTGTGAGTCTTTATATACAGGGTCGTTTGTCACCATGGCGGAAAAGGCATTACCAAAACCTTCGCTAAATGCCACACGAATATCCAGAATACTACCAGTATAATGTGCTCCCCCAATGGAATCATCTCGTGAAAAAGCATCCTGAAAATAATGTCCCCATTCATGTGCGATAACGTGTTCGTCGAACTCATCGGAATCTGTTGTTCTGCCGAGCACACTGATTTCATTGTTTAGATAATATGTGCCGTCAATACTATTTGCGCTCCATTTAACATTAAGTGCTGGAAATTGGGCATTAGCATTTTCTGCAAGCACCAGTTGCATCGCATCATAAATAGTATCAAGAATGGCAAAGGGTGCAGCAACCCGGGTAGAGGTGTAGTTACTGCCACCCCAACCGGAAGGGGCATGCAGATTATGAATTGAATTAGTCGTGCCGGGTTTGAACGGGCTACCATCCATGGAGAAAATAAACTCGGATAGCTGGGACTCATCTATCACAGCAACATCCCATGACGGGGTGCCTGATTTTATTAGCTCTGCTTTAATTCGAATAAATACCCCATTGGTGTTGCCGGGAATCGATAAACTGTAATTACCATTTTCATCAGTACTGGTTGATGAAATTATGCCATTACATATAGCTTCTACGGTTGCACCTTTAACGGGGTGCTGGCTAATGTTTGTGAAATCCAGGTTACCTGTGGCTAGCAATGGCACCCTGTCAAATGTGGCCTGACCACTAATTGTGATATTGGGGCTGGTGCCCATACAGATATTTTCAGTCACGGTAATGCTTACCATAGCGGTATCACTTCCAGCTGCATTGGTTGCCGTTATTGTATGGTTTGTTAACGCCTGTATTGTAGTGGGAGAGCCGCTTATTTCACAGTTTAAACTGTCACCTGAAACAGCTATATTCAGGCCATCTGGTAATGTGCCTGCCGAACAGCTGGTTAATGAGCCGCCACCGCTATTGAGCAGAGTAAGTGTGGAAATTGTATTATCCTGTATATAACTCTGTGCTGTGGGGGCAGTGATTAAAGGCGCATTTAATGAGGAGATAACTTCAATGTTCACAACTGCGGTATCACTGCCCGCGGCATTGCTTGCTGTAATTGTGTGGTTTGTCGCTGACTGAATAGATGTGGGGGTTCCGATTATAAGGCATGTTTTATCACCTGATAACACCACAGTTAA
>Ga0316207_10002740_pt1 | contig 17491 bp, 9 predicted proteins | sample 6weekpyrite_MG_FD_204943 | JGI IMG/M metagenome (GOLD analysis project Ga0316207, IMG submission 204943) | Microbial mat bacterial communities from mineral coupon in-situ incubated in ocean water Damariscotta River, Maine, United States -... | ecosystem: Environmental > Aquatic > Marine >...
TTGGCAATACCGACCAAGATCACTTGTTAATGCTCAGTGCCACCCAACACACCGTCAGTGGCACACAGGTACACTACCAACGGCCGATCTTATTCGACGACGTCAGCTATCCCGACGACATGATTAGTTTAAGTTTGGACGATGTACCACTGGCCGGTGGTATTACCACGGCGCAACTGTGCTTGAGCAACCCCGGTTACACGCCGATGGACATCATCGTTGCCCGTGACCAAGGGCAATCCGCGGGTGACCTCTACGTCTCCATCCTCGACGATCAAGGGCTGGAAATCTCGCGCGGTGAATACCAAGGCATCCCGTCGGGTGCACGTGTCCGCGGCAGCAATATCATTGTTGTCCTAGACCCTAACACGCAACTGTGTGTGGACGTTGACATACTGGTACCCGAAGGATTAGATGCCGGTACGCAACTGAGTTTTGTGGGCAACGTTGAACAAATAAGTGTTACCCACAATGGTGACACCCTGCTGGCTGGCAGTGGTAGCCTGATTAATGGCAGCATACAATCGGGCATTACCTTATCCACTTATTATGGCATCGCTCAAGCCGACCAAGCGGTCTATGGGAATGACGACACGGTCACCATCACCGGCCAAGCGATCAACCGACTCAGTGGCTTGCCCGAAATCAACACGCCAATCAAGATTGGATTTGAAACCCGCGGTTACACCTGGTTTGAAAACGCAACCACCGATGTTGATGGTAACTTCAGTTACGACTACATCCCCCAAGTGGGCTTGAGTGGTCAGTTCCAAATCTGGGCCGCGCACCCGGACGTGTTTGATACCTTAAACCAAGACAGCTTTAGCTACTATCGTCTGTATGCCAAACCCAGCCGCGGTGACATCCGCTCGAGCAAAGCCGACACCTTGAATTTTGAAATTAATCTGGTTAATCCCGGCGAAGAAACCATGGACAACCTCAGTCTGGATTTCCGCGCTTACACCATTGATGAACTGGGCGATGAAATTGATGAACCTTTGCTGCAAGGCGCTCTTAATACTGCAGCTGATTGGTCTGTGGAACCGGGTAAAGAAGCCAAGATACAGTTAGCCTTATCCGCTGATATCGATGCGCCGACCAATGTCAATGTGGCCTATACCTTAACGACGGGTCAAGGCGCCAGTGCGACCTTCGATGCCACGGTGAACTTGAGTGAAGCGATACCGATACTGAACCTCACGAGTCCCAAAGCCGGTTATGTGGATACCAGCTTAAATGCCGGTGATACCAAAACGATTCCGGTGACGGTTGCTAATGTGGGTCTACGAGACCTGGAAGACGCAGTGCTCACCTTACCCGATACCGTGACCTGGATCAGCACAGCACTTGCGGATGAAGGCAATAACCAAGTGGCCTTGGGCAATATACCGGTGGGCGAAAGTGTGACGTTTGATGTATTGCTTACCCCCCCTGTAGACACAACCTACGGTTACCATGAAGACAGTTTTGTGATCTCTGGTAGCAATGCCCAACAAGATTTTCTCGTGGATGTTTACGCGCTAATTACCAGCAGTGATGTGGGATCAGTGCAGTTTAACGTATTTAATATATTGAATCAGGAAGTACCCAATGCGCGCGTACGCTTGTGGAACAATACCATTCAACAACAAGTTGACGATCAGTTAACTGACGTCAATGGTCAAGTATTGGTGACTGATCTCAAACTCGGTGACTGGGGATGGCAGGTGATTGCCAGTGGGCATCAAAGTGCGACGGGTACGATTCGTATTGAGGCCAACCAGATTGTTGAAGAAACGGTGGAGCTCAACAAGAACTTGGTGACCGTTAATTTCAATGTTGTTCCGGTGCCGTATACGGACAAATATGAGATTGTGATTGAACAATCATTTGAGACACATGTGCCTGTGCCGGTTTTAGTGGCTGATCCACCGAATGTAAAAGTTGAAGACGCCTATCCCGGAATGGAACTAATATTTGAAATTGAGGTGAGTAATTTTGGATTGAAGGCAGCAAGAGAAGTCACTCTGGAAACCAATGATAATGGTGAAGCACGCTGGGAGCCGTTAATTAAATACATGCCTGAGCTTGGGGCTATGGAAACAGTAACCGTACCTTATCGTTTCACCTTTAGAGGTAAGAACGAAGATTTACCTGGCGGATTTACGGATCATATGAAGGATTGTTTGGGAACCAAATTTAATCCCAGTGAATTCGGTGCCAACCTTGCTGCGGGCATATTTGCTCTGGCTCTATCCGATCGATCTAGATTACCTAGATCAGCTTCTACTGCGACAGGCGCATCCTATGGATTAAGCGATTTGGCAAAACTGTGTAAACTTGCGGATCTTACGGGTATTAAGCATGCTTCTAAAGCGTGTAAATTAGCATTATATGCCGGTGCAGCTCTTGGTTGTGCTGCTACTTATCCCGTTCCTTATAGTGGTAGAGGTAGAGGAAGTACAAACCGAGGCTGTGCAGGTTGTGGTACCCACTATGGTCCTGGTAGCGGCAATGGAAGAAGTTGCTTTGTCGCCGGTACACCCATCAAGTTAGCCGATGGCTCTCTCAAATCCATTGAAGAGATTGTTATGGGAGATCAAGTTTTGGGATTCAATGGTCAACCAGCTGGCGTAACAAAAGTATACATTCGCGAAACGGATCACCTACGTGAATTACGATACCGAGACGTCGATTCTGGTCAACTATATCGTGTTGAAACCACCGACGAACATTTATATTGGGTACAAAACAAAGAAGCTTGGGTAATCGCAAGTGAGTTAATGATTGGAGATATTTTAGCGTTGGATGATAGCTCTTTTGCCAAAGTTGAAGTTAGCCAACGTCGAGAAGCAGACACGGTGGTCTACAACTTTGATGTTGAAGGTTTACAATCCTATTTCGCCAATGGCGCATTAGTTTATCAACAGTGTGGCGGTAAAACTGATCCATCAGTCACTCAGCAGTTACTCGGCATCCAAAGTGCCAATTGGCAATCGAATAATCTCAACCTCAACGAAGCACTGAATGTCTTCCTTGATCAACCTACAACGGGAGGGCAGTAAAATGAAATTATTGATTACTGCGACAACAAAAACAAAATTGATAAATCGATACCTTATTTTACTTTTGTGTATATTTATTGGGCCTTCAACGCTTAATGCCGCTCAGCAATTTCAAGGCCTGTGTTCAATAATTAAGATTGAAATCCAACAAGAATTAGCGCTTGAACGAATTGGATTTCTGGCTACATTGGAAATAACCAATAACGAAGGAGATGGTGTTATCACCGACTTCTCCTCCCTATTAACTTTTAGCAAAACCGTCCGTGATGCTGATGACAACGAAGTTGTTGAGGATGTATCTGATCTGTTTTTTGTAAAGCCGCCCATCTTATCGGGCATCGAAAACATTGATGGTCAAGGTTTGATAGAACCGGGCGAAACAGCGCGAGTTGAATGGTTCATCATTCCTAAAATCACTGCAGGAGGGGATAGTCAAGCAGGTGTGCAATATGATATTGGTGCTAATCTCGCTGGTTCACTTTACGGACAAGAGATTGATCCTGATGTATTGGCAGTTATTTCCGATACGATAACTGTTAAACCAGAACCGCAATTGGAGATTACGTATTTTCAGCCAAGAGATGTAGATGGTGATAATCCATTTACGCCAAACATTGTTGAAACGCCAATTCCATTTACTTTAGGCGTCTTGGTTAAAAACGTCGGGTACGGACAAGCAAATAAAGTTACGATCGACTCGGAACAACCAAAAATTGTCGAAAATTTAGGAGGGCTATTAATTGTACCAAAATTATTAGGCGCTCGAATCAGCGATACACCTTTAAGTGGCACGCCGAGCTTGAAGTTAGATCTAGGGGATATTCCGCCGAGTGATTGTAAAAAGGGCGCCTGGGATATGATTACCACTCTATCGGGCGAGTTTTTTGAGTTTAATGCCCGCTATTCTCATGCAGATGAATTAGGTGGAGAAGCGACATCAGTAATTAAATCCCTCAATGCCTATTTTATGGTACACGAAGTTCTTAATGATCAACCGGGTCGTGACGACTTTTTTGATTTTCTCGCAACTACCGACAAAAGTCAGGAAGATTTAATTCCAGACACACTTTTTGAAAGTGACTGCAATACCGTGCCGGTCAATCAACTCACTGATGTCACCGTGACTGACTACAATGGTACCACCGCCACTTTACTAGCCAACGCAACCATCGAAAATTGGTTGTTCATGCGCCTGGATGATCCTGCACAAGCCAAATTTCCTATAGAAAGCGTCGTACGTTCTGATGGTAAGGTTCTAAATCCAAGAAACTACTGGACCAATACCCGTTATCATCCAGACACAAATGAGGAATTAAATTATCTCAATATTTTTGATTTTGTTGGCTCAGCTCTAGGTCAGTATGAATATGTAGTGACCTATGCGTCCATCGGTGGTGATAGTGAACCACCCATAACAACACTACAGTTTTCAGGAGACTATGAGCAAAATGGTGGAGTAACTTATGTTACGCCTGATACCCAACTGTTTTTTATCGCGCAAGACTACAGCCCGGTTGGAACTTTCTACCGAACGGTTAGCACCGAAGACTTTGCACCTGCCTATCCATTCAGTTTGCGAACACCAGGAAGCTATACCCTAGAATATTATTCTGAAGACAGCCAGGGAAATGTAGAATCAACTCACACGACAACAATTATTGTTGTGGGGGATTATCCGAGCGTTAGTAATTATCAAAGCAATGTTGACGAAGTGTTGCTTGCTGGTGATTCATTATCTATCCGCCCTACTGACATCGATTTTGGCGTCATCGCTGATACTGGAGCTGCAACCTTAACTGCCAAAGTTGAAATTTATCAAGGCGTTTACGCTTGGCCAACCTTACAAGGTATTCCTTCTACACCAACACAACAAACCAGCGCAAGTTTAACTGTTGCTGGCAATAATGTTGATTTTTATCAATATAAAGTAAATAGCAGTGCGTGGAGTGCAGAAGCGCCCGTCACTCAGGCCATAGAACTATCTGGCCTTAGCAATGGATTGGTTGTAGTTGATGTACGAGCACGAAACGAAAAAGGTGCTTACATCCAAGACGCGAGTGGTACTTTAACGGTTACATGGAATGTTAACCCTGCAGCGCCAGCGACCACAATTATAGGCACTCCACCAACACCAGCGAATACAGTAAATGCAGATTTTCAAGTAAGTGGTGTGGATCTCTATCGTTACACGATCAACAGTGGTTATTATCGAGCCGAAGCACCAACATCCACGCCGTTTAACTTTACCCGCTTAGCAGAGGGAGAGCATGTTGTTTCTGTCATCGGCAAAACAGAATCGGGTGCATGGCAAGCCGAAGACGATGCGACTGTCGTGCGCTGGAAGATAGACCGAAATTATGGATTTGATATTAATGCGAGCCATTTAGTATATGAGCAAACACTGGGTAATGTCAGTGGGCAAACTCAATTTAGTTGGGATGGCCGAACGCAACAAGATGCACCAGCGGCCCCCGGTTGGTATACAGTGAAACTAATATTAACTGACGGTCTCAATAAACAAACCCAAGCAACTGTTTTGGTTCAAGTGGGGGATTTGTTGCCTGATGGTCAATTGTTGGCAGAAGCAGGAACAGCTCGTCAAAAAGAAGTTCATGGTCATGGTAAATGGGTTGTTTGGCAAGACCAACGTGATGGCAATTGGAATATTTACGCCAAAGATGTTCTTGGCGCTGCAACAGAACCTGTTGCTGTAACAGCTAGTACATTGAACCAAGAAAGACCGAGAACTGATGGTGAATATGTGGTATGGCAATCTCGTCAAGCGGATGGTGGTTGGGATATTTGGGCAAAAAATTTATCAGATGCCAGTGCTGCGTTTGCAGTGACAAGCACAGTAATAGATGATGAAACAAAACCTGTGGTCGAATGGCCTTGGGTTATTTATCAACGCAAGCCAAGTGGCGTGGCTGAAGCGCCGTGGCAGCTTTTTGCAAAAAATTTACTCACCGATGTGGAAACAGCGGTTGATACTACAACGCAAAACCAACTGGATCCATCCATTCACCAGCAACGGATTGTATGGCAAGATCACCGCGATGTCGGACCAGGTGAAATTTATTTCAAAGATCTCGTGTCTGGTGTTGTAAAACGTATAACAAATCAAACAGCAGGTCAGTATCATCCCGTGATTGAAAATCAATGGATTGTGTGGGCAGACAATCAAGATTTGCAATTTGATCTCTACGGCTACAATTTATATCGTGACGTGATAGTTCAATTAACGAATACACCAGAAGATGAAACGCGTCCACGAATTAACGATCAATGGATTGTATTTGAAGAAGATTCAGTAGGTGAGCAAAAAATTAATCTAAGATTGATGCATCTTTCTAATCTGGCCACTGTGCAGTTAACCAATGCGCCAAGTAATAAAGATAAGCCAACATTGGTTTCTGGGAAAGTGGTTTGGACTGAGCAATCCACCGGCCAAGGTAACAATCAAAGCACACAAGTCCATATTGGTAGCCTACCAGATCTACAACCTGTGTTTAATAATCGCAATATGATAGCTGTCACTGAAGGACTTCTGAGTTATAAACCAACAGCGTTTGAATTGTTGAGTCTATGGCAAGAGCAAGCGAATGTCGTTGAGATAACTCGTTACAGTCAGCTATTACCCACCGTCACAAGTCAGACAGCTGGTTGGGATGGGTCAAGTCTAATAGGAGACGACTTTGCACTTAATCTTGGAGACTTCTTGTGGGTGAAATTTGGTGGGGCAAGCATACTTGATTTTGCTTTCAGTAATTGTGCACCACAAGATTTGTCGCTAGGTATTAATGTGCTAGTTACAGCATGTATACCGGACGATTACAATGCTTATCGATTACTAAACGAATTAGGAATTGCAAACGTGAAAGCGGTGAGAATATTGGATGCGCAAACAGGGCGTTGGCAAGTGGCCTCAGTTAACAGTAACGATAGTATTGTAGGTGAGAACTTTCATATTCCACCGATTGCGGTGGTGCTGATTGAAATGAAGCAATCCGTGAATCAGTGGTTGCCAGGAAATTAAGAGCGGGATAGGTGAAAATGATGAATAAAAATAGAATTATGAATAGCAGTGTCCCCGCCAGTTTTGTGTTTAAAAATAAAATATCAAAAAAAATAGGTGCGGCTCTGGTTTGTTGTGTTGGGTTTTTCTTTGCAGGACCCGGTTACGCTATTTCTATACAAGAACTGAATCAAAAAATAGAGAATAAAGAGGATTTAACAATAATAGATATTCGCATCAATGTGCTTTATCAGAACGGACATATTCATAACGCAATAAATATTCCCGCATCAATCATGGAACATAAAAAGCTCCCACCTTTAGGCAAGGTGATTGTTTATGGTGATGGCATTGATGATGAAGACACGGAAAATGCGGTTAACTACCTCAATGAAAAGCCAGGTATACAAGCCGAAATTTTGGACGGTGGATTCAGTGCTTGGTCGGCCAAACACGCAATGGTACAGCGCCATAAAGGATTGAGCGCGAGTAAAGTAAAAAATATTGATTATAAAAAACTACAGAAAATGGCACTTAAGAGGAAAAGGCTCATCTTGGTGGACCTAAGGATGGATAGCGAACAAGAATTACTGTCAGAACATTTTCCCAATATTAAAGTAGTCGACCCAATTAAGTCGACGGTAAATAACAAGAAAAAAGGAAAAGTTAATGCGAGAATTAGCCGTGCCATACTTTCGAGCTTACCTAAACGTAATCGAAATGTATTAATCCTAATTGATGATGGTAATGGCTTTTCAGAAAAAGTGGCTGACAAATTACATGCCGCTGGCACCAAACGGGTTGCCATATTAAGTGGTGGTGAGCAGGCATTACGCGCACGTGGTGAAATAACAACAGAAGTGCGAAATAAGTAAGAGGCGAATGAGATGTTAAAAATTCAAAAATCAATCAGCGCTTTTATTGCTATTATTGGGTTTGTGTTTCTCAATGCAAACAATTCATTAGCTGAAATAACATTGTCGCACAGTCAAATTACCGACGTAACACCCAGTAGTTTTTCTGTTATATGGCATGCCAGTGAAACTTCGACACCCCGAATAGAGATTTATAGCGATTCAGATGAGACTTTAGAGATAACAAATCAAGTAGAAGTAATTCCGTTTCCAGTACAGGGCTCAGCGAGTGGATTGTTAACAAGTTATGAGCAAGTACAGTCTCGACTAGCGCTTCAATCAACGGCAAAACAGAAAGGGCTAAATAAAATTTTAGTCAGGGGATTGTCGCCTAACACAACATATTTTTTACGAGTGATTTCAGAAAGTGAACTCGATAGTGGGATGTGGCCAGCAATAGGTACTCAATTAATCACTACTCAGATAGAGAATCGTTTTATTCAAGATAGTGCAATCTTAGAGATTGATCCCCAAGATGCATCCGCCAGAGGTTGGCTTGTCGCGGCGAGTGTGGCAGATTCAACACATCCAGTTTCGGCATTTGTTGATGCAGGCGCTGAAGCAGGACAAGCCGTGATAAATCTGTCTAATCTTTTTGGTAGCGACGGCATCAACTGGAATAGCGATTTAACGACAACGGTAACAATACAAATCATCAAAGAAAGTGGAGAGTTGGTTTCTGAAACACTTGATATAAACCTTTCCAATAGTTTTGCCGTTGCAAATAATTTTCCATACGTCTTTACCTCACCGTTTGACGCTATTATTCAAATTGCATCACCTTCACAGAAAACTTATAGCAGTGGTGAAAGTGTTACATTAGCATGGACGGATACTGCCGAAGGCCTAGACGCCACCATTTCATTATACGCAGATGTCGATAATCAAGGGGAAGACGGCGTACTAATCGCGTCAGGCATATCAGAAGATGCAGATGGAGTTGGCGACCAATACGACTGGGATGTGAACAACGTAAGTGATGGTAGTTATTACATCTATGCTGTGATGAGTGACGGTGAGAACACAGTGTCATCGTACAGCAGCGCCAAGGTCACAGTTGATGTTAATCAAACTGACACTGATGGTGACCTACTATCGGATCTTTGGGAAACGCACTATTTTGACACTCTCGCCCGCGATGGCAATGGTGACTTTGATGGTGATGGCGTACCTGATAACCTAGAAAATTTTTATAGTGTTGATCCCGAACAAATTAATGCGCCGCTTGATAGTTTAACCTTAGCGCTTGAAAAAGGTTCTCATATCATAGGTGTTCCTGGCTTATTAGTTCCCAGTGTCAATTCTTACGGATTATTACAGCAACTGGGCACTGACATCACGTCTGTTTCACGTTACAACCCAACAACAAAATTAAAAGAAACCGCCTACTGGGATAATGGAAATCCCGCAGGAGATTTATTTTATCTACTTCCCGGTGAAGGTTACTTTGTCCAAATGGCTCAACCCGCTGATTTGGTTTGGGCGCCATTTGATGCTAACAGAGGAATACCTTTGAAAGAAGGCATGAACGTTATCGCATTAACATCGCCCACTGGAGATGCGTTTGGAATTATGGATCAACTCGGTAGCGATGTTATTTGGAGTATTAGACGTCTAAATTCTCAAACTGCCCTTTACGAAACAGCGGCCTTTGATGGCACCAATAAAGTCGGCGTGCCTTTTCCTATGCGAACCGGAGAAGGGTATATTGTGACGGTGAAGCAAGATGGAAGCCTCTAAAGAATTTGGATTGAATTAAGCTGTCGCGTTTTTCTCACGCGCATCGCTAATAAATTACCATGCTTAGTGTGTTTTCAGACAGAACTAAAACACATGGTTAGATATTGCTTTTTGAAACTATTTTTCTTAGGTGCGTCAAGCATTTTGTCAGCTAAAATAATTTTTCCCCCAAATTCATCAAAAACGTCAAACAGCGAGTTTTTTTCATGTGGGAAAATTAATGATGCCTCTATATGAAAATAATGCGGCTTGGTTCTCCTGCAGCAGAATGAATGACGATTCTGTCGAAGAAATTTGTGGATTATTGTCGGTATTGGTTATGAAAACCTTACCTGTATTATCGCAGTTTTTATTAGTCTTATTTATTGGTGTATTTTCTGTTGCATCGAGCTTTGCTGCATCGGTTTCCCTCTCACTTCACTCGGGATTAAATGTTGTCGGAGTGAATATTGATTTAAATCGAATTCCTAACAGCTATATGTTGTTAAAAGCTTTGGGTGGGCCAGCTGATATTATCGAATTAAAACGTCTAAATCCTCAGACTCAAACCGATGATCAAACGTTTTACAATTCAGAAAATCTACCCAGTGGTGCAAATACGGAATTGCAACCAAGTGAGGCATGGTTGATTTATGCTAAACGTGAGAGGCTGGTCTATTTGCCAGTGGCTACTGACCAGTGTCATAATGTGCCAATATATCCTGGCACAAATTTGGTGACATTATCGTGTATACATGCTCCAATTTCCAGTAGAGTACTATTGAGTAAAGTTGCTGATCAACTTGATGTGACGAGTATTCGACATTTTGATTCAGTAAGAGGGTGATTTCAAACATTAGCCTTGCATCAAGGAAAGCCGTACGGATCGTCTTATCCAATCCGGGTAAGTGCCGCCTTACTCGATAAAGAATTTGGACGTCCATGTCCAAATTCCACTCCGTCGGCGGCAGCCTTATGTGCCACGGACGTCCCCGTCACTCACGGTGTTCGCTCTCAGGTGACTGACGGCATGTCGTAGTGCATATCGCTAACCCCTTTCTTGCAGAAAGGCGCACGAATGCCTCTATGCCTACCGCGGGCTTGCAGTACTTCGCTCGCTATTCGCATAGCTCTCCATGTACTGCGGCGTAAGAATAATGGACTATTTGTTTATAGTTCAGAAGCTGGTGTTCTCGATTTTTCTCCATCCCACGTTTTGCGTACTTCATTAATTACTGTTGATGAACTCTCCAATTCTGCTGCTCGAATAAGTGGTGCGGCAGGTAGTGTTGAGCCCTTAGCAAGGGTCATTTTTAAAAATCGAAGAACAGGTGAGACTAGTCAAGTACAAGCAGATTCAGAAGGTAGTTTTGCTGTAGAAGTAAACGCTTTTCCAGGTGACGAGTTTACTGTCACGTTAGTTGACGGTGTGGGCAACGTAAGTGGTGAAGTTATTGTTTCAACAGTGCCTCAATACGAAATCACGGCAACAATTTTGGCAGATGTGCATTTTACAAGTTTGCTTCACCCTTTGTTCATTCTAATAACAAAGGTTGGCGTATCAATCAGCAGGGGCAATTAACGGGTACAGCAATCAAACCGAATGTAGTTGACGGTGATGTACAATCAAATACTCAGCATATTGCCTATTTTTGGAGTCCCGAAAGTGGATTAGTTGATATTAGTTCGGCTACTGGTAATACCAGTGAATCGTTTCATATCAATTCTGGAATGCCTGTGACGTATGCTGATGACTATACGTCAATTGGTATAACAACCGAAGGTTGGGAATTCGATGCAATTTCGGGAGACTATTTTCATGTTAGTTGGCAATGGGACACGAATTGGAAATGGGTTGTCGGAGTATATAAAGATGACGCTTATTTTTCACTTGATCCAGGTGTTTTGCCTTACGAGCAAATTGCAGATCGAAATATAAAGAACAAAGTGCTGAATAATCGTTTTTATTATGATTATCTTGAGCAAACCGCACGATTTCGAACCGCACTTCAGACGAATTCTTACGGTGGCCCGGAGACAGCGTTATCAATACCAGAAAATATGAATGGCAGTTTAGGCTTTGATGTGAACGAGCACGATGAGTCTGTTGGACAAGTTCATCATACGCCTGCCAGCGATTCAGGCCCTACTCGTTGGGATCAGTTTCAAGCGGCCTACTGGAATGATGAGGGTGATCTCACAGAGTTAGCTGCACTTGAACATCACAATTTTAGCGCGGTTTATGGTATTAATAATATAAGGCACATTGTGGGCGTCAGTATTGATTCCGCAACGGCTTTTAATCCAGAAGCATTGCTCTGGATGAATAACGAAGTCTACAATATCAATTCACGATTAATCGGAGACAATAATTCACAAATTCAGTTGGCCTGGTCTATCAACGATAGTAAACAAATTGTTGCTTACAATTATGCTCAAAACAAAATACTATTATTAACACCTACAATTACTCAATTTTCCGATTTGTCAGTTGATATTACCGAAACCTCTATTGCCAATTCTAATCCAGAATATCCAACGCTACTTTTTTAACGATCAGGGGTAGTATTAAGAATGTCGGTGATTATTCCGCTCACAACGTCGTGGCAGCTATAACAACAGATTATGCGATAACGCCTTGGACCCAATCGGCTAATTGCACTGCCACTCAACTTTCACCACGCAATAATGGCGCATCAGATTGGTGCACTGTGGAAACTCTAGTACCTGGCGAATCCGAAATGTTCGAAATAATGCGAGTCTATCATCAAAGTGCTTCTCCCCCAGCTACACTAGGTATCATGGCGAAATTGAGTTATAGCCAACCGGATAAAAATATGTCTGATAACACAATTAAGGTTGAAGTACCAATTCCTTAAAAAATTATAAAAGACAAAATTTGTAAAGCGATTTACCTCCTTAGGGCAAGCGACGTTGTCGTTGATGGGATTAAATGCTGTTAATTGTTGTTTCGGCTAAATAATAGCCAGATCAATAATTTAACAATAGGTCAAGTAAAAAAACTATTTAATACCATGATAAAAGACGTAAATGGTATTGAACACAAAGTAAATTTGTTTTAATGTACCTGCAGAAATAAGGTCTTCTACCGGGTATGGATTTCAGTGGTTCCATAACCCTCCAAGCTTGGCTTTACGTACCAAGAATGCCAGTGGCGTAATTGATTTATAAAGCAAGAAGAATATTTGATATCGCTGCAAGCGCTATGTTGAGCATCCCGAATATAACGGCTCGCTGATATTAAAGAAGTTAGTTAGCATTTTATTGTGATTGTCTAGGTTTTTTTTAATATTTGAGCATAGCAATTGTTGGCACCTCATTGTGGTGCAATAAATACATCTATTATTTTGGATAAAAACAATAATAAAGGCAGTCATGTTTGTACGGTTTTCATATGTTATCGTTTTTGTAATTCTGATCGGATTGACAAGTTTATCGCTGGCTGAATCCTCTCAACTTGAGGGGTTTAAAGACGGTATCTGTACAAAAGACTTCGGCATCACAAATAGTCCCTCCGAATTAGCCAAACGACAACAATCCTACGAATCTGTCTTATCGCGTATAGACCAACAAAATCGAATTCCATCCTGTTTTATCGACGCAAAGCGTGCCTTACAACAGCATAAACTCGGCAAAGCCCGTTTAATTGACGTGCGGTCCAAAAGTGATTTCCAACGATACCATTTAAAAGGATCGTTAAACATTGCACCACACACGCTAAAAAACAAAACCTTTCTAAAATCCAAAAAAATTGTCTTGATCGATAACGGTCACTCGTCTCGCCAACTCGAAAATTATTGCCTTGCACTTCGAGATGCCGGATTTTCAAAGACCTATGTGCTCAATGGTGGACTCAGCCATTTCGCAAATCAGAAACATCAATTTGTCGGTGATCGATTGGCCACACAGGAATTAACACAGCTCTCCGCATCCCTATTTTTTCAAGAAAAAAACGACAATAATTGGCTTGTTTTGGATAACAGTAAAAATCAACAAGCCACAAAGCATCATATTGTCAAAGAAAACATTATCGATGGTTACAATTTTCAACAATTTTTAACTAAACGAATAACGACAGCCATAAAAAATAAAAAGGCGTTAGATTTACCGGTTTCACTCGTCATCGTTGAAAAAGACGAAGCCAAGGCGATGGTATTGCGTAATACGCTGATACAACAGTTTGACATAAATGTTTTGATATTGAGCGGTGGCTGGCAATCCTATGATCGATTTTTAAATCAACAAGCGCGCATTTGGGAAAGCAAACATATGGCTCTCAATAGGAAGACCGGTTGTGGCGCATAAAACTCACAGTCAGTTTAAGCCAAAAGGCGTCATCCTCTCGATGACTTTTTTAGTCACACTTCTAGTCACAATGGTTTGTTATAACCCCAAGCAATCGTCTGCCCCTCACATTATTCAAAAAGATGTTTACCCTATTAACAAATCCATTCGTTACGGATTTACAGTAGTCAATCAATCAAACACTTTTATTCCTAAATCGAAATTATGGGTCTACGCACCCGTCAAAAAAACCTCAATACAAAAAACTGAAACGATAGATAGTTCACACCCTTACATTCTGACTTTGGATCAAGTAGGCAATCAAGTACTAGAGTTTGACCTAAATAATATGCCACCTCATGGAAGGAAACTCATTACTATTGATGCAGGCCTTACGCTAACAAGCTCGCCCAATCTCCAAGTTTTACTTGATAAAACACCGTATTTGACAAATGCCCAATATGTTGAAAAAAACGACCCCCTCATTCTAAAAATAGCAAACACGATTAAAGGTAATAGTGAAACAGAATTGAGCGAATCCATATATCACTGGGTGGCAAGCAACATTAAGTACGCCGGTTACATCAAAGAAGACCGAGGTGCACGCTACGCCGCACTCAACAAAAAAGGCGACTGCACAGAGTATATGTATTTATTCATGGCATTGAGTCGAGCCAAAGGCATACCGGTTAGAGGGTTGGGAGGTTATGTCTATAGAGATAACTCGATGTTAAAGCCCAGCGATTATCACAACTGGGCTGAGGTGTATGTGGAAGGTGCCTGGCGCTTGGTGGATCCTCAGAAAAAAAACTATATGAATAATAGCGAAAAATATATTGCAATGCGAATTATTGATAATACAGAAGATTCGAAACTAACAAGCTCCCAACGTTTTAAATTTTCCGATGATCGATTAACGGTGAAAATGAATTCCATTTAAAGCTTAAATTTACGATTGAGAAACATAAAAAAATAAATTCAGTAGCTACAACAATAATTATCATATTGGTTTGGTACTAAAAAATAATTAAATTGGCAAAATTTTGATTTATATGACAAAAAATATATTGATTAAACTGCGGTCTCAAATGAGACCGAAAACATTTGCACTACAACTGTGGTTTTTCTTAATGTTGTTACCATGTTCATTCTCGTTGATGGCGGCAACAACTGTAGAATCACAAACAGTCAATTCTGATACCACGTGGTCTTTGGCAGGCTCGCCATATGAAGTTATGGGGAATATCACTGTCGCATCGAATGTAACCTTAACAATTGATACAGATGTGCAGATTTCGTTTGCGCCAAGTGCGTCACTCATTGTTAACGGTTCGCTTAACGCGCAAGGCTCACCGGGCTTAGAAATTATTTTTAATCGCTTGGATGCCCAGCAAGCGTGGGGCGGTCTTGTGGTTAATTCCACAACTACGAATTCCCTTATCCGTTATGCCAATATCAGTGGCGCCAGCAATATCTGTGTACAACTCAACGGCTCCTCCCATCAGATACATCATAGCTATATCAGTGATTGTGTAACCGCAATCCATGTTTCATCGGTTAGCCCCAGTGTCCCACACATTAAAAATAATTTGATTACCGACAATGGGACTGGCATTTATGTGGTTAATGGCCGTGCGCAGATCGAAAATAATCTGATTGTTGAAAACAGTAGCCACGGCATCAACGTTTGGTCAAGCAACAATGCACGTCCGAGTATTCGTTACAACACCATCGACCTGAACGGTGGCAATGGTATTTACTATGAAAATAGCGATAGTGATTCGACATCCGTCTTGGAAAACAACATCATCAGCCGAAATGGCATCGGTATACAACAAGGTGATAACGTCACGCGCGCCTACAACAATGTGTGGGGCAACAGCAATAACTATTACAATGTTCCAGAATCTCCAACCGACATTGGCAGTGATCCTCTGTACACCAACTTATATAGTGGTGACCGTCAATTATCTGCGGATTCCCCATCAAAAACCGCGTCTTTCAGTGGTGGCGAAATAGGTGCGTACGGAAACGGTGGTACACCTCGCGATTTACAGTCAATTCCCCCAGTTGTATCTACATTCAGTGTCGATACGACAATTAGCGCAACAGATACAAGCTACGACAATCAGGATATTGTGGTAAATGGTGCAACGTTAACAATTGACGGACCTCATGTTTTTTCTAATTTAACACTTATTAACAGTGCTGTATTAACTCACTCCGTTGCAGCAACGCAAAAATTAGAAATCACTGCGGGAGTAGTTAACATAGATTCTTCATCTCGAATCGACCTAACCGGCAAGGGTTTGGAAAAAACCGCCGAGGTCACCGGTTGGTCCGGTGGCAGTTACGGTGGCCAGGGCACTGATGCCCAAGGGGGGACGTCGAATCCAACCTATGGCAATTATTTAGCGCCGACGGATTATGGTACCGGTGGCGCGGGATTAGAGTATCGCACCAGCCGTGGCGGCGGTGCCATCAAATTAATCGCGGATGAACTGATCTTGAATGGTCAGCTGTATGCCAATGGCATACGCGTCAATGACAATTACACCGGGGGTGGCAGTGGTGGCTCACTGTGGTTGGATGTTGGTGAATTATCGGGCGGGGGCGGAATAAACGCTTACGGTGGTGAAGGCTCTGGCGCTGGCCCAAATGAAAGCGGCGGTGGCGGTGGCGGCCGTATCGCGATTTATTACACAACAAATGTGAATTTTAATCTCACCAGTCGGGTGCTGAACTATGGCCATCGCGGTGATAATCAATCCTTTTATGCCGCACCGGGCACCACGTATATTCGAGATAAAAACAATGCCGTGGGTGAAGTCTGGTTAGATAACGAAAATTCACCGGTACAGAGCAAAGTACTCAGCTTAACTGCTGCCATCACTGAACCCCTAGTCTTACGTAATGGCCGTTATGAAATTCCCGACGGCATGTCACTGGCAGGATTTAGTGGCACCAATGCCGAAGTCGAAGCCTTAGGCACCTTTACCCTACCCAATGATCTGTTGGTCGTTGACGGGGTGACTTTGTTAACTGGCGTGCCCCAAACCTGGGATGAAGTCCGCGTCATCAATGGCGGCACCATCAGTCATCGCCCAGTTGCACCGGGTGATACCACCCGTGTGGAATACACCGCCAGGCGAATAGAAATCGCAACAGGTGCCGCCATCAATGTTAGCGGTAAAGGGCTGGAAAAAACCGCTGAGGTCACCGGTTGGTCCGGTGGCAGTTACGGTGGCCAGGGCACCGATGCCCAAGGTGGCACATCCAACGCGACGTATGGCAACTATTTAGCGCCGACGGATTATGGTACCGGTGGCGCGGGATTAGAGTATCGAACCAGTCGTGGCGGCGGTGTCATCAAATTAATCGCGGATGAACTGATCTTGAATGGTCAGCTGTATGCCAATGGCATACGCGTCAATGACAATTACACCGGGGGTGGCAGTGGTGGCTCACTGTGGTTGGATGTTGGTGAATTATCG
>Ga0316207_10002741_pt1 | contig 17489 bp, 12 predicted proteins | sample 6weekpyrite_MG_FD_204943 | JGI IMG/M metagenome (GOLD analysis project Ga0316207, IMG submission 204943) | Microbial mat bacterial communities from mineral coupon in-situ incubated in ocean water Damariscotta River, Maine, United States -... | ecosystem: Environmental > Aquatic > Marine >...
AAAAAATTTTTAATAAGTTTTTTATTAACTTTACTTAAATTTATTTTTTTTATATAATAAAAATTATAATATTTATAATTAATTTGTTTTAAATAATTTAATAAATAAATAAAATTTAAAATATATTTATAAAATTTTATATATATATATATATTAAAATTTTTATTTAAATTATAAAAATAATAAATTCAAAAAAAATATCTAAAAAAGTTAATATTTTTTTGAAATTTCATTAAAGAAATAACAGAATATTTTATATTACTAAATTTAGTAAATATTGTGTTATTAAGTCAATAACTAAAATAACTATCATTTAATAATAAATTACCTATAATATTTATATGTTTATACCTTATCACCATTCTAAAATTAAATTAAAAAATTAATAAAAAAAGAAAAAATAAATAAAAAAAAAAAACAAAATAAAATAATTAATGCTTCTTTAATAGTTAAATCTAATGGTATTATATTTAAATTTTTTTTCATCATTCCAAATACTGAATTATATCAACATTTACTAAAACCAATTAAACCAAATACATTTGCTACAAACATTAGAAAAAAACACGAAAAGACAGAAATTTCTAAAAATCCACTAAAAATATAAAATTCAGTTATAAATTTAATTGTACCAGGTAATCCTGAAAAAAAAACACACATTATTAAAATAGCAATTCCTAAATTTGGTGTTAAATGTAAAATACCATTTACTTCAACTAATGATCTTGTATGATATCTTCTATATATACAATCAACAATAAAAAACATTAAAGCTGATAAAAATGAATGAGTTGCTGTAAATAAAATTCCTCCCACAATCGCATTAATATCACCTCAACAAAAAACTAAAAAAATTAAATTCATTTCTTGTATAGTACCATATGCTACTAATTTTTTTAAATCAGTCTGGCCTCACATTTTTAAAGAAGCATCAATTACTCCAACCATAGTAATAACAATAAATATAGATGTGTCAAAATCTCCACAAATAATATTAGTTAATTTATAAAATCCATATAATGCACTTTTTACTAAAAAACCACTTAAATAAATCGAAAATCCACTAGGAGCTTCAACGTGAGTTTTAGTTAACCAATAATGAAATGGTCAGATAGGGACTTTAAATCCAAATCCTAAAAATAATAATGAGTATAAAAAAAAAACTTCACTATTTGAAAATTTATATAACTTTAATGAAAAAAAATCAAAACAACCAGTTGTTCCTAAAATATAAGAGGTTGCACATAAAACTAAAAATGAACCTATTTGGGTCCAAATAACAAAATATAAAGATGCTTGAATTGCACGTCTACTTGGACTAACAAAAAATACAAATAAAAATGAAGGAACTAATAAAAATTCATATAATAAAAAAAAAAATAATAAATTAGTAGTTGATACATATAAATAAACTATTAATGCAAAAATATTAAATGAAAACAAATATTTAATATTCTTTCAATATAATCTAGTATCTAAGGCTAATATTGAAATAATTCCTACAATATATGCTAAAAATAATAAAATAAATCCAAAAAAATCCATTGAAAAATAAACATTAAATAAATTATCAGAAAAAATATTAAACAATGTAAATTTATAAAAATAACTTAAATTAGGAATTATAAAATAATTATTAGAAATATTAAAACTCATAAAATAGTAAATTAAATTTGTGTATAACCAAAAAGTTATACAATGGATTAAAAATGACGAAACTAAACCACCAATTAAAAATAATCTTAAAAAATTTAAACTTGATGAATTCTTAAAAAAAAATTGTAAATTAAAATATTTACTTAAATAAAAAACTATAATTGATATAAAAATAATAAAAAATAAAAAATAAAAATTTAATTGTAAAAAATATTTAGATAAAAAAAAAGTATTTTCTAAAAGCATATTTAAATAAACTAATTAATTTATAATTCTAAAATAATAATAATAATGAAAAAATAATAATAAAAAAAAATAAATAATTTAATAGCTTTAAATAAAATAACTCAAATGATATATTTTTGTAAAAAATTTTTAATTTTTTTAAATATAAGTTATTTAACCCTAATATATAATATACAATTTGACTTGTTACTTTTATTTTAAAAATCCTTAAATTTATATAAGATCATAAATTGATTTTTGATTCTATTGCAGGTGTATCAGTTGGATTTAATCAGTAATAAAATAATCACTTAAACATATACTCTCACTAGGAATCGAACCTAGATCAATGGAACGAAAATCCACTATCCTACCATTAGACTATAAGAGTTATAATATATATATATATATAAATTTTTTATACACTTAGATAAAAATTATAAAATACCTGAAAAAGACATTAAAAATTTTTTACGTTTTATATTTTTTAAACCTGGCCCAATTATTTCTTTACCCTTAGCTGTTAAACGTTTTTTCAATAAAACTAAATTATTATATTTAAATTTTAAATATGTACCATCTTTTAAACGCACTTCTTTTTTTGTTAAAATAATAATACCGTTTAATTTACTTTTTTTAACAACTCAGTTATCTGGACGTGTATTTTTAACACTAATTTTAACAAAATTTCCAGATTTTCCAATTTTATTATTAAACCCACCATAAATATGAAATACGCTTACTCACCATACTCCACATTTATCCATTGGAATTAAATATGTTCCTTTTTGTATCATTCTAAAATTTATTTTTTTTTAAAAATACGTATACTAGCTGGATTTAATGTTTGGCTTACTAAATTTTGTTTACGCATAAATGTAAAATTTAAAAAATCTTTAAAAAAATCAAAAATATTAAAATAAGAATTATATTTAAAAACCCTTAAAGATTTTTGTATTTTATTTAAATTAACACAAACAACGCTACCAACTAATAAAATTAATCCAATTAATATAAATTCTAAAGAATTTATTGAATAATAACTAATTGTTAAAGCTCTAAAATCATTCATATTTACATTATAAACAGATTCGTAAAAATCATCCCATAAATCAATACTATTAAATATAATAGGTAAATAAAATTCACTAGTACCTAAAAATAAATAATTATTAAAAATACAAAAAATAAAAAAAATAATAAAACTAAAATAAATTCTATAATTTTTTAAATTTATACGAATTTGATTCCCTTCTACATTTAAATAAAATAATAAAATTAAAGCAATAAAAATAACAGTACATTCAACAACTCATAAAAAACCAGTAAACAATTCCATTTGTATAATACTAATAAAAATACCAAATAAAAAAATTTCTAAAAATAAATAAACTAAAACATAATATATATTTAAACTTGAAAATATTAAATATAATGTGTATAATATTAAAATTTGTAAAATTCAAATTTCTGAAAAAAAATTTATTCAAGGTCATCAGTATAATAAACTATCAACAATATTATTAAAAAAAAAATTTACCACTTAATTATTTTTATACTTATATATATTTTTCAAAAAAATACCTATTTAATAAAATTTACTAATAAAAATTCATCATTTATAAAATATAATAAAAAATTAGGCAATTCTCAACCTCCTAATAAAATTATACTAATTATCATTGAAAAAAAAAATAAATGAAAATATTCACCTAAATAGTATAAAGCAAAATAAAATCCACCATACTCAACTGTATATCCAGTTACTATTTCTGATTCAGCTTCTGCTAAATCAAAAGGTGCACGATTTGTTTCTAATAAAAATGTTATAACAATCATCCCTATTAATCCAAAAAAAAAAAAAATAAATCAAAAAAATTCTTGAAAAATAACAAAAACTGAAAAACAAAATGATTCAGTTAAAAATACAACATTTATAAATAATAATCCTAAAAAAACCTCTAAATTTAACATTAAAATTCCACAACGAATTGATGCCATAAAAGCATATTTACTTTTACTAAAATATCCAGTTAAAATAATACAATATCCAAATAATATTGACAATATAGTAGCGTAAACTATATTATACTCAATTTCAAAAATACTAATGCTTGGACCTCAAATTGAATTCATTCAAAATGTATAACAAACTGCAGCAGCAAAAGAAGGCATAGCAACAAATCAAAATTTATTCGCCTCATCAGGTACTATAATACCTTTAATAAATAATTTTAATGCATCAGCTATATATTGTAAACGACCCCTATAACCAACAAAAAATGGACCTACTCTACGTTGCACTAAAGCTAAAACTTTACGTTCTATTAACGTAATAGATGCTATAATTAAAGTAACTAATAACATACATACAATATTATAAACTAATATAATTAAAAAACCTATAACACTCATTATCTAAAATAACAATTTATTACTATAAAATAAATAAAAAAAATTTATTAAAATATTATATAAATATATTTATATAATAAGATAATTATTCATAACACTCATATTCATTAAAATATTTTGCTACTAATAAAGATCTTATATTATAACTTGGAATTCTCATTAATTTTTTATTTGTATATTGTAAATACCTAATTTTAAAAATATAATAGGATACTCTTTTATTTCATCTAGGTACTCCTAAACTAGATGGAGTAGCTATCCTTCTTTCTATATGAGAATCTAAAAACATCAAACAAAAAAAAAAAATACCAATTAAAGTAATAAAATGGCCAGCAGTAGACATACTATGTCAACCCATAAAAACTACTGGATAATCATGAATACGTCTTGGCATACCAGAAAATCCTAAATAAAATTGAGGAATAAAAGCAATTCAATGACCTCCTGAATAATATATTAAATGTAAATATGCAAAAAATCTTGAATATTTAATACCAAAAAATGCAGTAAAATAATAATATACTCCTGAAAATAATCCAGTTACTGCTGCTCCTGATAACATAATATGGAAATGAGCAACTACATAAAAAGTATCATGCATCGAAACATTTAAACCAACATGAGATAATCACATACCAGTAAAACCAGCAACTAAAAAAAATAAAATATAAGATATAATAAAAAGTACTGCAGCATCTACTTTTAAAGCCCCATTAACTAAAGTTAATGTTCAATTTACAACTTTAATAGTTGCTGGTAATGAAATTGTAATAGTAATAGTACTGTATAAAGTTCTACTTCTATGATCCAACCCAACTAAATACATATGATGCCCTCAAACTAAAAATCCCATATACCCCATTACATAAACTGCTCAAATCATATGATGTTTAGAAGCAACTCTTCTTGTATTACTATAAGGTAAAATCATATTTGCAAATCCAAAAGTAGGTACAATTAATACATACACTTCAGGATGACCAAAAAATCAAAATAAATGCTGAGATAATATAGGATCACCTCCATACGCAAAATCAAAAAAAGTAGTTTGTCAATGACGGTCTAAAGCCATCATAATCATTGCAGCTCCTAATACAGGAGTAATAGCAGCTAACATTCTTAATGCAAATAATAAACCAATTGTAACAAATGGTAATAATACTCTTCTATGCCTCATACCAGGCATTGATAATGTCCTCCTTGTAATTAATAAATTTGTAAATGAAACAGTTGAACTAATACCTGCAAATACCACAGAAACTAATAATAAATCTTGAGCACCAATACCTGTATATTTAATATTAGATGCAAATGGAGTAATAAAAGTTCATCCTGCAGTTGTTAATGTTCTATCCGAACATTTTGTAAAATATACTTTTTTACGCCTAATTTTATCAACACGGCTTACTGCATATCAAAAAGATTCAGGATAATTAATAATATCTTTTCAAAATAATAATTTAACAGGAATATCAGAATAATTTTCATAATTTATAAATTTTTCTTTTAATTTAGGTTTTCAATGTAATGTATTTTCTTCTAATAAATATTTTTTTAATGCTCTAAATTGAAATAAACTATCATTATTAAATTCGCTATATTTCCTATGATTAGATTTATCTAATAAAGGAAAATAATAAGAAACTTTATCATAGTATCTTCAATATTGAGGTCTTAAAAAAGCAATTTTTGCAACTAAAATAAAACCACATGGTTGTATTCAAAAACCAATACTATTTAATCTTGGATAAGCTACATCTTTAGATCCAATATGATAAGGAATTAAAAAATTAGCAAAAGTACCAAATAATAAAGGAACTACAACAAAAAAAACCATTATTAATCCATGCGCAGTAATAACTTGTAAATAACGTAACGAATCTCCTTTAAAAAATGGACTACCAGGATGTGCTAATTCTAAACGAATCATTGTAGCTAAGGCTGCTCCTGATAAACCAGTTCATAAACTAAAAAAAAAATAATTTAATGCAATTCTTTTATGATTTATAGTATACACATACTTTTTCATTAAATATTTACGTCTATCATTAAATTGAGTTAAATATTTTGAAAAACGCATATATCAACTTCTATAATCATTTAAACTAACTTGAAAATTAAATAAGTAAAAATAAAAATCATTTAAAACTAATCTTAAATCCAAAATAATAAATTTTATATATTGAACCATCTATATATATATTTACATTACAATTAAAAAAATCACTCAACAAATAAAATATTTAATAATTTTAGTATGTAATTAATTTCAAATAAATTAATTAAACTAAAATTAAAAAAAAATACTAATGATCAAAAATAAGTTAAAAATAAAAAAATAAAAAAAAAATTATAATAAATTATTATTTTATTTTTTTTTAAAAAATAAAAATATAATAAGATACAAAAAATAAAAATATAATATAAAATAATGTGAATTGATATTAAATAAGCATATGTAAATAAACAAATACTAAAAAAAAAATAAAAAAATAAAAATATATTTTTACTAAACATAATATATAATTAAATAATAATACTTATTCCATTTAAGTTTAATGAATTACGTGAATTTAAAATATCAATAATATAATCTCTTACAATAAATTTTTTATATTGTAATCTGCCTAATTCATTTGAAGATTCAAATCAATAATAGAATAGGCCTGAATTAAAATAGAATAAATTATTAAAATTAAAATTTTTTAATAAACTAGTATAAAAAATTAATAAATCATTAAAAAAAACCCTAATTCCTAAACGCCTAACACTATAAAAAAATCAATAATATTGAGTTTCTAAATGACGTCTAAACCCAAATTTTAATCAAGGGAACATATATAACCATGACATAATATATAAGATTATAAAATTTTGTAAATTTGCAGCTAATAATGGATATCTAACTCTTCCAATTTCATTAATACGAAGTAAAAAAAATACTCAAAAAACAAAAATAAATACTAAATGTCAAAATTTTGCTAATAAACAAATAGTAGTTAAATTATTTATAATTCTAGTCCTTTTAAAATCAATATCTAAATTTCATAAAAATTCATCAGTATCAAAAGATCATAATAAACTACCGTAAAAACTAATTATATGAAAAAATTGATAAAATTCTAATCAAAAAACATAAATTAAAACTAAAGTCAAGACTACTAATAAAGGAGTTTGTTTAGAAAAATTAGTTCATTTTAAACTTAATAATAAATAATAACCTAAAATTATCATTGCTACTACAGGTACAATTTTTAATAAAAATAAACGTCAAGAAAATAAATGAGTTTTAAATAACTTTGCTTGATCATACATATAAATAGGTTCATCACTTGCATTCATTGTTAAAAAAAAAAAAACTAAAAATACACCACTTTCTAATAATCAAAATAATATATAAGATCTTTTTCAAAATCTTTGTATTACAGTTGTAAATTTACTATACTGGTACTTTTTAATAAAAAATACAAAACCAGACAATAATCAATATAAAAACATTATAATTAAAATCCATTCGAAAATAATTTTACTAAAAGGCAATAAACGAATATAAGTTAAATAATAAAAAGATGATAATCCTAAAATTAAACCCACTAATCAATATTTTAACCCTACTCAAATAAAACGTAAACCTGATAAATAGTGAATAAAATAATATTTAAAAAAACTATTTGTATTATCTAAAGAATGTAAATTATTATAAAAAGATCAATTAACTTGTTTTAAACGTGTTTTTACCCTTAAATTAAAAATATTATTAATTTTTAAAAAAGAATTACCTAATAATAATACATAAATCAAATCAATTAAATAAAAAAATTTATTTTTATAAAAAAATGATCATTTTTGTTTTTGAAAATAATATAAAGAATTTACACTTATACTAGTTTCATTAGTTTTATTTAAAATACTAATATTTCCAAATAAATAAAAAAAAATATTATATAAAACATTAGTTAAAAAATATATAGGAGAATAAACTAGACGAATACTAATTTTTAGACTTTTATTTAAAATACTTAATTTTAAATAATTTATAATTTTTGTAAATATACTTTTCATCAAAATAAAACAATTTAATTATAATAATTTACGAAGAAAGCAGGAATCGAACCCACATTAACGATTTTGAAGACCGTTGTTCTACCATTAAACTATTCCCCCTTTTTTTTTTATTAAATTTTTTTTACTTATTAAAACTAAATATAAAAAATTGAACTAAAGAATATCTAAATTTTTCAATAAAAGAAAATACCCCATTACTATTATAACTAGTATTATTATATTCTCAAATATAAAAAACATTTTGTCTATTATTAATATTTAATAATTTTAAAAAATTTAAATTATTATTATTTAAACCAAAAAAATTTAAGCTAAATACACTTTTATTTAAATAACTATAAAAAAAACTTAAATATTTAATAAACATAGATATTAATGAATTTACAATACTACTTAACCAGAGTATATCATTACTTATTGAATTTATTAATATATTTACATTATAAAACCTATATTTAATAGTTTTAGGTGCAACAAAACTAAAAATAAATAAAAATAAAAGCCATCATAAATACCCAAAATTCATAGTAAATCTATAAAATCAAAAATAAATACCAATAACAGCAATAATATTTACATATAAACACCAATAAACTCCAGTTCTATAATATTGTCTATTTCTAGAATACCTTCCTTTATTAAAAACTTTATTTTTTCTTAAATATAAAATATTATATACTGAAATATTTTCTAAATTTACATATTTCAAAAAATTTGAAGGTGCATATTTAATATTTCATAAAGATACTACACTATTTTTAAAATTATTTGAAATAGTAATTAAATTAAATTTATCGTTAACATATAAAGTTTTAAAATTATTAAATAAATTTTTATTGCTATTACTAAATAATATAATACTATTATTATAATTTATCCCTTTTATTTTAATAATATTAGCAAAATTAGATAAATTAATTTTTTTAACTAATCTATTTTTATCTAATTTTTTAAAAAAAATAAAAAATAAAAAATTACCAATTATAAAAGAAAAATTAAAATTATTAAAAAATTTTTTACTTAATGTAAAAAAAATTAAAATATTAAAAAATGAAGAGTTTAAATTTAAATAAGAAACATTAAAATATTTACTAAAAAATAAATAACTACTATATAAATCTTTATAATTAATATAACTAACATTTATATTTAAATTACTTTTATTTGTATTTTTAAAAGTAAAAAAATCTAATAATTTACCTATTTTTAAAAATATTAAATTAAATAATTTGCTATTAAATTTTAAAATTCTATTAAAAAAAATATCTAAAACTAAAACAATTAAATAGATAAAACTAAATATAAAATACCAAACTAAAAACATATTAATTTATTTTATTAATACAACTATTAATATAAATTTTTATTTTTTCAAAATAAATTGATACTTTAATATATAATAATTAAAAACATAATAAAAACTATTATAATTCCTTAATTTTAAAATAGTTTCTGTATATGTCCTAAATTTAACAATTTGAAAACCTAAAGTATGTTTTCTATTAAAAAACTGAGTAGGTCAAATTAATTCAACCATAGTACATATAATTAAATACTTAAAAAAATTATATAATAAAAATACAACAATTAAATCTTCTCATAAAAAATTTTTATAAAAATTTAAATAATTTAAACTATTTATACATTCTGACACCATTAAAAATTACTTAATAATAAAATTAATAAAATATTTATAAAAAAAAATAAAATATTGTATTCCACCAACAGGTTCCCCTACTGGTACCTTGTGTCAACTTCACTCAAATTACTTTATAAAAATACAATAATAAAATCTAACTAATTAAAAAAACTTTAATATATAATTTAATTTATCTTCTATTTTATAAAATTTTTCGAGCGTGATGGGCAGTGTGTGCAAAATTTGACTTTTAGTTCACTATAATATAATTACTTATAATTACTAACGATTTCAACTTCATATTTTAGAGTTACATAAAATAATCTGAACTTTGGTAATTTTTTAAGATTTACTCTTATTTACATATTTGTTACTTTTTGTTTTTACCATTGTAACACGTGTGTAGCCCAATATATATAGACCATAAGGACTTGACTTCAGCTAAAAACCTAATAATTAAACTAAAATATTTAATTAATTAATACATTAAATTACTATATATATATAAATATAGTTTTAATATAATTTAGGTTGCGTTCGTAAATAAAACTTAATTTTACATTTCACAACACGAACTGACGACAGCCATGCAGTACCGAAATTAAGTATAAACAATAATAAATTAATATTTTGTTTTTACTTAATTATAAATATTGGTAAGATTTTTCGTGGATTATCGCATTAAACCACATGTTCCACCGTTCGAACAAATTCCCGCCAATTCCGTTAAGTTTCAATCTTGCGATTATACTATCCAAGTAGAGTATTTTTGCGTTAACTTATAATTATCACTAATTAAAATACTCATTTTTTACAGCATAGACTACTAGGGTCCCAAATCCTATTTATTACCCATGCTTTCATACATCAATAAAAATTATATAAAATTTAGAATTTTCATTATTGAAAATATATATAAATTCTATGCATTTAATCGCTAAATTATAAATTTTAAAAATTTTTATATAATTTTTTATAAATAAAATTATTATGTCCACTTTTTACTTAAAATTATTAACATAATAATATTATTATTATCTATGTATATTATACACTCAGCAAATGCGAATAACGCTTGTCACTCATGTATTACCGCGGCTGCTGGCACATGTATTGGCCATGACTTCTCTTTAAATTTTAACATTATTTAAATTTACGCACAAACTTTACAATTTAAAAATCTTCTTCATTTCCATTAGTTCGCTGGATCATATTTACATACATTGTCCAAAATTCCCCACTGCTGTCGAATAGATAGGGTTGTTTTCATACCCTTACGTGGCTGATCAATCTCTAAAACCAGCTAAAAATTATTGGCTAAATTTATTATATATTTAATACCTAATTTTTTATCTTAATCTTTACTAATAATTAATATTTTTATAATATTATTATTGATTTACAATAAATAATAAATAATTAAGATATATTTACTCACTGTGACGCTATATAAATATTAAAAATATAATAATATTTATATAAAACTTGCATGTGTCATGCGTCTAATTAGCGTTAATTCCAAGCTAGGATCAAACTCATTAAATTAAAATGTTTACAACCTTATTAATATATATATATATTTACTTTTTTAAATAATTATTTAAGCTTTACCAAACATATTTTCTAAATGCATAATAACTTTCAAATCTTTTTTGAGATGTTGTAAATAATAATCTTGGTAAACCAAAATTATATCATCAAACTAAAAAATGTTCAAAAGGTAATGCACAAACACGAATAGGCATATGATGATGATATCTACCACAAATTTCAGCACATTGACCATAATAAAAACCAACGTTATCAATATAAAATGTATGATGTGTTGAACGACCTGGTACACAATCAATTTTAATACCTAAACCAGGAATAAATCATGAATGTACAATATCAAATGAATTAGTAATTAAAGTAATATTTACATGTGCAGGTAATACTAAAGTACGCTTAGTACGTAATATTCTACGAGCCAAGTTAACTGGAATTAAGTCACTACGTTTCTTATTTTTTTTCATTAATCTATATAAAATAATAGGATCTTCACTATTTTCTTCAAATAAGGAGTTATTTAATAAAATAGGTTTACCTGAATATCTTACCTTACGTGTTTTATTACCTTCTGAATCCTTTAAATATTTAGTTATACTAGGAATGCTTTTCTTTTTAGTATATCTTTTTTGCTTAACTGAAAAATAAGTATTGTGTGGTAAATTTTTATGTTTTAGTGAATTCTCAACATCATTAAAACGTAAATCAAATAAATTCAATGTCTCATAATTATAATTAGTATCATATGTATTATCTAAACCAAAAGGATATTTAACAATTCTTAAAGGTAAATTAACACCTTGAGTACGTTTTAATAATCTAGATGATTCAGCATAATCAGTATACATATTTGTATTATTTTGAGAATTACTATCTAATAAAAGACTATTAAAAATACTTTTAATTGTTATAGAATATTTTTTAAAATTTGAATTAAAAAAATTATTTGAAAAAAAATTTAAACTTTCATTTAAATTTTCATTTCCTAAATTATATGAAATATCTGAAATATCATCCTTAATTTCCCATAAACTTTTCTTTAACATTAATTTATTATTAAAATCAATTAAATTATCATTAAATAAATAAAAATTATTTTTATTAACATTTAATAAATTTAAATTAACTAAATTATTAGAATTATTTTCTAAATTTAAACTTAATAAATTACTATTATTTAAATTAGTAGAATATTGTTTAGACATTTCTACCCTTAATTGTTCTTGAGGAGAAACAATATGATTTTGTTTAATTTCACCTGCTTTACCTAAAACATCAGTCCAATAACCCTTTACTCATTTATTTTGAGAACGTAATTGTAATACATATAAATAATCTTCAGCAACTTTTAAATCACCAAAAGTATTTACACATCATCTATTATAACCTACATTTTTAGGAACACTTAAAATATCTGTAAAATTTTTTAACTCAAATTTATAAACTCAGTATCATTGCCTAGCACGAACTCTAATTGTAAATAAACTCGATTCATTTTGCCACTCTATTAATCTTAAAATAAAATTTGAATTAACTAAAATATTTAAACATCAGATTGCTGGAATAATCGCAGCTAAAAAATCACCCCATTTACCATGCGGTCTAAAACTTGTAGACATTTTAGGTCTCATTTTTAAAACTCTATATCTAACAATTCTAGTAGTTAATAAATAATAAAAACTTCATAAAAAAGCAAATCAAAATCATCATCAGTATTGTCACTGAGCTAAATGAACTAGTATATCAGATCTTGTTGTAGAAAAACCCACATTAAAATTTAATTGGTATGAAGCTTCTGTCGAAATATAACCCCACATATATATATATATATATATATATATTAAAAAAAATAAATATTATTAAAAAAATTAATAAAAACTAATATATATTAAAGAAACTAATAAAAAAATACAAATATATAAATATATATATATATATATATATATACTTAAAATAAATATTAAACTTATTTGTTATATATTAAATAAAAAAATAAAACAACTTAAAAAAAATAAAACAACTAAAAAAAAATAAAATGAATCTAAATACTTACTTCTTCCATTTATTTTTCTCCAAGTAGTAAAAAATATAGTAAATAATAAAAATAAAACAATTCAATTTATATAACTTACATTATATAAAAAATTTTTTGACGAAACATAATTATCAATAAACGATGAATATGTTAAAAATGTACTAAAATTACTAAAATTTATATCTTTAGCTGAATAAAGATTTAAAAAATATAAACTAACAATATAAGAAGTAATTAAAATCCCAATTATAGATAAATTTCCTAAGATAGTAGTATTAGCATAATATTTAGAATTTAAATTTAATTCTGAAGCTTGGCTATATAATTTTTTTTTAGCTTTTTTAAAATCAAAAAACACATTATAAAATAACCTATATGAATAAAATAAACCAGTAAAAGCACCAAATAAACAATTAGTTAAAACAAAATAATAAATGAATGATGATTTGACTAAACCAACAAATAATAAATGTTTTATATAAAATCCTAAAGTAAAAGGTAAACCACTTAAATTAATTAAACCTATAAAACACATTAAACAATCAAATGGTAAAAATTTATAATAATTTCCCATTTTTTTAAAATCTTGATTATTTCTACTAAAACGATTAACATTTCCTACACTCATAAAAACTGCTGCTTTAAAAAAACCATGTACATATAAATATAATAAAACATATTCAATTACGCCTGTTGTATAAACAACCATTAAAAACCCACAATGACTAATTGTTGAATAAGCTAAAATTTTTTTAGTATCAGATTGGTACATTGATACTAACCCACCATAAAAAGCTGTTACTGACCCAATAACTGCAATTATAGTAAAGGCTATACTAGATAATTCAAATAATACAGAAAAACGTACTAAAATAAATATTCCTGCAGATACTAAAGTTGCAGAATGAATTAAAGATGATGCTGGAACAGGCGCTTCCATTGAATCTGGTAACCAAATATGAGCACCAATTTGAGCTGATTTAATAAATGCACAACCTAAAAAAAAAATTGAAATAAGATCTAACATATTAACATTAAAAAAAATAAAGTTTAAAAAATAATTTTTATAATAAGGTACTTGAATTAAAAAAGTTGCAATATCTAAATTATATGACATATTAAAAATTAATAAAATTGCAAAAAATAAAAATAAATCGCTAGTTTTATTAAATGAAAAAGCTTTAAATGCTGCTTTTAAAGTTCCTACACGAGTAGACCAAAAATTAATTAAAAAAAATGAAGTCAATCCAATTAACTCTCAACCTAAAAATAACATAACAAAATTACCAGAAGAAACTAAAAAAACCATACTTATAATAAACAAATTTAAAAATATCAATAAACGGTCTACTAATGGCTCATAACGAAAATATGAAAAAGTATATAAATAAACAAAAATTGCTATAGATAAAGTTAAAAAGGAAAAACTTAAAGAAATGTTATCAATTAAAAAGTCAAAATTTATTTTATAATTAGAGCTTAAATACATTCACTTTCCTAAACTAATATAATAAAAATTATTATACTTAAAAATACTAACAAAATAGGGTAATACTGAAATCCATAAAGCTAATAAACTAATTAAATTCAATATAAATACACCATAAAACCCTAAATAACTTAAAGATAATAAACTAAAAAATGAAGTTAAGAAAAATAAAACTGCAAATAAAATAAAAATAGGGTAATTTAAATAATTTAAAACTAACTCAGCATTAAATTTTATAATTAAATTAACAAAATCTAAAAAAAAATAAGAATAAAAATCAATTATATCAAATAAAAAAAAATTTAAAAATATATATACAATTTTAAAATCATTTAAATTTTCTAATAAATAAATTGAATAAAAATTAATTTTAAAAGTAAATGTATAAGATAAATAATTTATAAATAAATTAATAATTAAAAAACATAAATTTATAAAAGTTAAAAATAAATAAACAGGTCAATAAAAAATATTTCAAATATTAAATTGAAAAACATTTATAAATATACCTAAAACAATTAAAAAAAAAAAATAACTAAAAATAAATAAAAAAAAATAATAATTTAAAGTCTGTTTTTTAAAAATTTCAGTTAAATTTATACTTTGTTTAATTAAAATATTTTTTAATAAAAAAAGGAAATTAGTTAAACTATATTGTACTGTTAAAATCAATGCGTGTAATAATGTAAAAAAATATCTTATTAATGTTATTTTTATAAAAATTATATATGAAAAAAACTTAAAAATAAGTTACTATAAAAAAACAAATAGAAGTAAAAATAATATAATTTCAACTTTATATAATAAAAAATATTAATATATAAAAATAACATTAATTTAATTTCTTTTCATATTTAAATTATTCGATACTAAAGAAATATTTTTTAAAAAATTAATTTTTGTATATAATGAATAAAAAAATAATTCTAAAATAATTGGACGCCTAAAAATTGAAAACCCTAAATAACAAAATACATACATATATGCATAAATTAATCCAAAATTTCCACCTAATTTATTATAAAAACGACCGTAAGGTAAAAATGATGCAACATATAAACAACAACCAATAAATAAACCATAAGTAATTTGATGATAAATGTTCATTTCTAAATTAAAATAAGAAGCAGTAAACATATTATATCTATTTAATTTTCTTTTTACAAATAATAATACTTTTTTATTATAATTATTTTGTTCTGAAGTACCATGTAAAGCTGGTTGAAAAAACAATACAAAAAAAAAAAATAATAATCCGAAAATACCAGTTTTATGATAAGGACAAGCAATTAATCAAGCCATGAATGGTCTAAAATATCAATGAGGAGCTACACCATAATAACGAACATCTGATACAATACCTATATCACCTCACATAAAAATTTCATAAGATAAAGCTTCAGGATCTGCATACATATACCAAGATATAAAAGCAATTATAATGATAACATCAGTCATATGACCTAATTCATTTGATAGTGCTTCATCTCATCAAGCCATTTCTGCATCTAAACCATCAAAAGATGTTTCATTTTTTCAATCATAATGCATATCAACTCCATGGATTAATCCTAAATAAGCCATATAAAATGCAATTAAATAATGACCATAAGCTAATCTAATAAATGTATCAGTATTTAATTGTTTATCTGTAAAAATCCATCAATAAAATTTACCCTTAAACATAAAAAAAGTATGAAAAATATTAGCTGCAATAGTTAAAGTAATTTCACTTAAATGAGTACAACATAAAACTAAACCAAAAAATACTACTACTTGAAAAATTAAAAAAGTAAAAACACCACTTTTTCATGCTGATTCATTTTCATATTCAAAAACATTTAAGTATAATTTTCTAAATAAATGAAAATATGAAAAAATAAAAATTAAGTCAACTCCTCTTTCATGTAATCAAAAAAAATCATCAGTATATAAATCTTCAATATCTTCTTCATTTCTTACAATAGGTACAATCATTGGTTCAGGTACTAGACTAAACGCTAACATTGTACCACTAATTAATTGTGAACCTACAGTTAAAAATGTAAAAAAACCAAATAATGAATGTATATCATGAAAGCTTACAGATAATACTGCAAAATAATGATATATTGATCTAACACTAAAATTAAAATACGATCCTCTATTTCATTCCAAATAAAATAATATATTCTACTCTTTAAATAAAAAAATTACATAAAGAATTAAATTTTATTTTAGAATATTTATTATTTTTTAATTTTTTACTTATAATAATATTATTTTTATAAAAATTTTGATATTTAAATTTAAATTTTAATTTACTTATACCTTTTTTACTTTTTTGTACTGCCATTATAAACTTTAAAATAAAATTTAATCTTACCTCTACTTAAAATAGAGTTTATTAATTTTATTTTAATCTTTTTAAAATATAG
>Ga0316207_10002742_pt1 | contig 17487 bp, 10 predicted proteins | sample 6weekpyrite_MG_FD_204943 | JGI IMG/M metagenome (GOLD analysis project Ga0316207, IMG submission 204943) | Microbial mat bacterial communities from mineral coupon in-situ incubated in ocean water Damariscotta River, Maine, United States -... | ecosystem: Environmental > Aquatic > Marine >...
TATTTCTCAAACGATCAGAGTAGTCATATGTAAATTCATTTTTTCCATTTGATGTAACATTACCTCTTACATCATAAGTATATGAATAGGGGTTTGTTCCGCTAACACTCGCTAACTGATTATTCAGATAATTGTATCCCAATGATGTTGCGCCAATGGTTTTTGTCTGAATATTGCTAACAGCATCATAGCTAACTGAACCAGAACCCCAAACACCACTGGCAGAAACCAGTCTGTCAAAATCATCGTAAACCAAACTTCTCGAGTATTGTGGTTCCAGTGCATCGCTGATACCTGTGACATTACCGGTTGGGTCATATGAGTAGGTGAGATCTACATCATTTGAAACACCATAAGTCTGATAATGATAGGGGCGTAATCTATCGTCTAGTGTAATCTGGCTTACCTGGCCATTGGCGTAAACCAGTTGTGAGAATTTGCCTGAAGGAAAATAACTGACATCTGTAATATAAGGTAGCACTTTGGTGGCACGTCCCAGGGCATCCGGGTCGTAGGAAATGGTATTCCCGCGGGGATAGGTAACAGAGTTCATGAAATCCAGTTCATCATAAGTATAACTGACTGAAAAATTTTGCCCGCCTACAGATAATGACTCGGATGTGAGATTATCATTATCATCATAGTTATATGAGCGTTTAACGGTAAATGCAGGAGCAAAACTATTTTTATTATCCAACTCAGTATTCGTTACCGTTTTAACATTTCCATTTTTATCATATGTATAGCTAGTTGAAAGGGTGTACCCTAATCTTAAACCCGTATCGGACTGTTGAATTCGAACACCTGGATAAGAAGTTTTAACAAGCCTATTAAGACCATCATAAGAATATACAACGCCTGTAGCACTATTCACATTACGTGACACCATATTACCAACAGCATCACGACCTAAAATAGTTTGTCCAACTTCTGGTTCTGTTTTTGACACCAAAAAATAATGATTATCGTATTCATACAAACGGCTAAGCCCATCTTGTGTTACTTCTGTAATTTGCCCCAGTAAATTTCTACTTATGTCAGTGGTGATCGCTTCGGGAGATTCAATTTTCAATAACTCTTTCTGGTCGGGGTTACCAAATGATCGATAAGTATTGAATGTGCTGATCAATCGTTCATTGGTGTATTTAATTTTATTACCGGAAAGATAGTCAGTTTCCGATGTTTTTCCATCGGCATAGGTTACCGTGCGAATACGATTTAAAATATCATACTCATATTTCATACCATCAGCGAATGGGAAGGTTGGTACATAATCATCATAAGGGTAAGATTCAAACACCAACTGGCTTACATCATTATATTTTTTTGTTGAAACTAAATTGATGCCACGTAAGGTGTCTTTCTTTTCAATTTTTTCGAGTCGGCCAAATTTGTCATAGGTGTCAATCGATTGATAATTACCCCGCGTTAAGGTTCGACTTCTGAGTCCCTGATAAGTTATCGTAACATCGCTGTTAAAAGGATAATCTATACTCGTTAATCTGTTTAAACTGTCATAGGTAAAATGAGTGGTAAATCCACGCTGGTTTGTTACTGAGGAAACAGTACCCGTACCATTAATTACTTTGCTCACCGTAGATTGATCCGGGTAAGCCTCATCTTGTGCAATGCCACGTTTATAGTTGCCATACGATGTCGTAAACCCCCGCGCATCGGTACTGGTTTTTAGATCACCCGTGGAGTGATAAGTATAGGTACTTGTAATCCCATACTTATTTTCTTTAAGAAGGTTTCCAGTATCAAAATCATATAAACGACTGATTGTTCCTATACCTAAAATGGTTTCATCTTTAACCTTTTTAATAATCCATTTATCGGTGTTATAAAAGTAAGTTAGATCTGTTTGCTTTATATCATTACCTGTTTCTACTATCCTGCCGGGATTACCAAAAATATCGTGATTTGAATAGTCTGTAACATAATTACTACCATCTCGTATCACGGTTTTTTTAGTCATAATAGGCGCATAAAAATCACTATCTGAAAAAGAAACATTACTGAAACGGGTTGGTCGCGTATAAGCCTCATTTGAAATTAACTGTTTATCCCATTCATATAACTCGGTTTGTAATTCACCTTTATGAGCATCAATTATTTTCTTTTCTTTTATCAGACCAACTCGCCATAAATTACCATTTGTCGTATTACTGTAACCATAATGTTTAAAAATATATGTTCCATTTGGCGCGATAATTTGCGTGGTATCTTCAATGTTATCCTGTGAATATGCATAGTCCCATCTTGCGATTTCTCCACCACCACTCGTTAAGTGTAACTTTGAAACAACCGCCGTTGCGCCAGGATTTGAAGAAGCAGGATCAAACACCACCCTGTCATAAATATAACTGGTAATTTTACCCCGCGGATCAGTCATTTGACTCATTGAATAAAGCTCAGGATCTATACCAGTAGGGACAGTATAATATTCATAGTCCCATGATTTACCACTCGGACGCACAACACTGGTTAAGTAATAAAAATGACTCACATCTGCACTGGTATAGTTATACTGCCATGTTTGCCCGGCACCTGAAATCGATGCTAACCTTACATGATCTGTTAACGTGTCGACATAATTATAAGTAACGCTTCTCCCGTCTTTACTGGTTATCGTGTCAATCACTTTAAACTTAGTAAAAGTTCCTCCAACTTCTTTATATGTTAAATTTAACCAGTTACCGTTTGTATCTGTTATCCGTGTAACATGTCGAATGGCCTGACCATTTTCAAAGCTCGATTCAGCCATTTCATATTTCACACCAGCAGGTGAAATTACGATATATATTTCGGGAATAATATTGCCTAGATCATCAAGTTTACAACCTCCCACCCACCTTTCTTTTGTCATGGTAACATTATCAGTAGACGATAAAGCAAGAATCTGACGCGAACCATCAGGTTGCTCGAATAATGGATTATCTGATACATCACTTCCACTCGTCAGACAAAAATTCAAATTTCCATTACTCAGAACCCGACCAAAATGCATGGTCCAGCCAATTCCAGTAGGTGTTCTTCCACCCAGCGATCTTTGTACATTGGTATATGCACGTTGTACCACTATATCTAATCCGCCATTACCTGGAATGACGAGATCCGTATTCACAAGATGTAAGGTTCCTGAAAAGGGGTCTATTGATTCTCCAGAACTATCATTCACTTGATCCCGAAAGGCATTAATACCGGGTTCAGCGTAAAAATCGGGGATCCCATCTGCCATAACATTATTAATATAAAATAGAACAAATAAAATTATGCCTGTTTTTTTTAAACTGGATAACATAATAAAAATCCTGTAAGAAATATTTAAATTATTTTTTAACAAACACAAACATACATTCGAAAACTCACGTATTTATCACGCTAAAATAACGCTATTAGTTTTTGTCTATATTTCAGCATGATCCCAATTCAGTATTTATTATTTATTATGTATTACGTAAGATATTTGAAACTGGATGCAGAAAAAATGAATTATTTTTAAAAAACCACTATAGGAATCCACAGCATTACCTTCTAGACATAAGCATTTTATGTGAAAATATTGATAGAACAGAGTTTGTGCGTATTGAGGTGAATAAATCTGTGACAGGTAATCGCTCGTATATTTACTCGAATTTAATGAAGCAACAGGAAAAACCTAACTAACATATTTACTTTAGACAAAAACATTTATGTTATGAAGAGCTCATCAATAAATAAAATACTGACCCCTGATAGGAACTATCAAAAACAGATATCAAAGCAGGCACACCTGGGACTGTTATACTAGTTACTGTAGCTCCAGGATACTGGAGCCGCTACTGGGCACCACATAGTTGTTAAATATTTTTTACTCGAATCAGTTGTAGCTTTGTCAAGAGATGACTTTCTTTGGCAATAGAATTTTTCTGATTGAAATTATTCTGATTGTAAGTGCAACAAAGTCGCAGGATTATAAAGCTCATCCCTGGGCTTTAACCTTCGGGCAAAAGGCCTGATCCTGTTGATACGGCTAAGCCTATTAATCCCTAACATTTCTTATAGGTAAAATTATTTGTTTAACCCGTGCAACTTATTCAACCGTAACCGATTTAGCCAGATTACGCGGCTGATCCACATCGGTACCTTTACGCACCGCCACAAAATATGAAAACAGCTGCATGGGAATCGCATATAAAATGGGTGCTACTTCAGGTTCTACTTCGGGCACGGTCATTACATGACACATGTCACCCATGTCGCTCATATCGAGTCTTTCATCTGCGAATAAGTAAACTTCACCGTTGCGCGCTAACACTTCCATTAGGTTCGATTTTAATTTATCTTCCAGGCCATCTTTTGGTGCTACCGCGATTATGGGCATTTCCGGATCGACCAGTGCCAATGGACCGTGTTTTAGTTCACCTGCGGCATAGGCTTCCGCATGGATGTAGGAAATTTCCTTTAACTTTAACGCCCCTTCCATGGCAATTGGATAATGCACACCACGACCCAGGAAAATAGAATTTAATGTATCTTTAAATTCATCGGCCCAGTCTTCAATATTGTTATTCGCCAGTACTTTTTCAATAATGGATGGCAGGCCTTTTAAATCGTCAATCAGTTGTTTTTCTTTTTCTTCTGCCAGGCCATGGCGTCTACCTAAAGCCAGGGTCATTAACATTAAGCCAACCAGCTGTGTGGTAAAAGCTTTAGTTGAGGCGACACCAATTTCAGGGCCTGCCCGGGTCATTAAAACTAATTTGGATTCACGTACTAATGAGCTTTCTGGAACATTGCATATTGACAGTGTATGTTCTGATTTTTCCTGCAGGTTGCGCAGGGCGGCCAGAGTATCGGCTGTTTCACCCGACTGGGAAATAGTGACAATTAAGGTGTCATCAGTTACTACCGGATGTCTATAACGGAACTCAGAGGCAACTTCTACATTGCAGGGAATACCTGCCAGTGATTCTAGCCAGTAACGAGCTACCATGCCCGCATGAAATGAGGTGCCACAGGCAATAATTTGCACACGTTTTATTTTATCAAAAATAGCCGCGGCTTCTGTACCAAAAGCGGAATCTAAAACTTTTCCTTCATAAGTGCGCCCTTCCAGTACCTGGCCAAGAACAACGGGTTGCTCATGAATTTCTTTCATCATATAGTGGCGAAATTCACCACGGCTTACAGCATCTACACTTAATTCAGATGTACTAACTTCACGTTCGACCTGTTGATCATTTTTATCATAAATAACCAGATTATCTTTGGTAACATCCGCAATATCACCTTCTTCCAGAAAAATAAATCGCTGGGTCACCGGTAACAGTGCTGCCACATCAGAGGCGATAAAATATTCACCAAAGCCAACACCAATTACTAGTGGGCTACCAATGCGTGTGGCAATCAAACGACCTGGCTCATCAACGGCAATAACACCCAACGCATAGGCACCTTCAAAATCATCCGTGGCCTTTTTTACGGCCAGCAACAAATCATCACCAGCCTTTTTATAATGTTCTATTTGATGTGCGACTACTTCAGTATCGGTTTCTGATGTAAAGATATAACCACTGGCTTTTTGTTGCTCACGTAGCTCACCGTGATTTTCAATAATGCCGTTATGTACAACAGCAACGGATTTATTACAGATATGGGGGTGGGCATTCGGCTCAGATGGCTCTCCATGCGTGGCCCAACGGGTATGGGCAATCCCCTGAAAGCCTTTAAGCGGATGCGCTTCAAGTGATTCAGCCAGGTTTTCAACCTTGCCTACACGGCGTACCCGATCCAGGCAGAATTCCTCGTTGATCACCGCAATGCCCGCAGAGTCATACCCCCGATATTCAAGACGACGTAAGCCCTCCAGTAATATCGGGGTCACATTACGTTCTGCTACAGCACCTACTATTCCACACATAATTCTCTGTTCCTAAATTCTGATCGGTATTCAAGACTTAGGTATATTTTAACTCTTGGTTGGATTAATGCAAAGGATGCACTGGTGGTTCTAGGGATTAACCGTAAGAAAACTTGTACATAGTAAATTAAGCCAGATTAGACATTAATATACAGACACTTTGCTATGCCCTGTTTACCACAAGTGACAAGAACTGGGGATATTCAGAGTAATATACATAAAAAACCGCCGTTGATAAGGCGGTTGTATGACAATCAAAAACTTCAGGTCACATTCATAAAGACATCGCCCGTTAAGCCAACCTGATAGCTAGCTATCAATACAGCCCTGGGGAAAAGGCAGGCCAGAGATACGAGCCCCCTGCATTGCAGGCCCTCCGGGAAATAGCTGATACATATGATTACGATTAGCAGCCTTTTTACCCAACTCTTCTGTCATATGCTTAATCAATACTTTCACCATAGGTGTCACACCATACTGAAAATAAAACCTGCGTAAAAACTTAATCACTTTCCAGTGCTCATCACTAAGTTCAATTCCTTCTTTTTTCGCCAGAACGTTTGCCAGCTCCTCATTCCAGTCCTCAAGGCTTACCAGGTTTCCAGATGCGTAAACCTTTATCGCCTTACCATTAAAGTCGAGCTGGTCATTAAAGTGACCTGACTGTACTTTACTGGTAGAAGAGCCTGTTTTAACCACCTGCATTCTTTGTGACTGATCCAGCTCCGCATCGAGTTGTGCAAACGGGATACCCGCTAAACGGCAAGCCTGTTTTTGTACACCCCGTGGAAATAGAGCGTCTAGTGCCTCTAAACTGGCACGCTCAGTTCCATATTGTTTTGCCATTTCACGCCTCAGTAATTTCAATATAGGCGAGGTATTAAATTCGTAATAATAGTCTCGCATAGCATTTAGCACATCCCAGTGTTCTAAAGTTAATACAAGACCTTCAGATAAAGCCATTTTTTCGGCCAGTTCCGGTGTCCAGTCATTCATGTTTTGCAGGCAACCATCCGCCCGTAACGCAACTACATTACCTTCCATCTCTAGACTATTCATCATTGTCTCCTGATTTTACTAGATTTATTATCGACTTTTATTCCATTAATTAGCTTTAAGACAAAGTCTGAGAGAACATCCAATATTGACCTGCATGCTCCAGGCTAACGTGTACAAAACAAGCAAACTTAAAACTGTGATAGTCGTCATACCACGCACTTTAAAAACAAACTGTGCACTACAAATCTAGTTGTAAATGTTGATGTTTTCCAGTTATCAGTCAGGTTTTTTTTATGGTTTTTTTTATTGCGAACAGGCAAACCAAAAAACTTCTTATCAACAAAAAAGCCCCATATATGGGGCTTTCAAAAAACATTTCCTGCTGCAGAAGTTTCTAATTAAAAATTCACCACTCTCTCGATAAACCAGAATGCCGCAACACCACCAATTCCGTAGGCCGGTACCTGACGTGCCCAGGCAGGCCATTCGAAACGCACTTTGCGTAATGCCATTATTAATACCAGAATGACGGCAATAAAAAATAATTGCCCCAGTTCCACACCCACATTAAACATCAACAATGCCAGTGGAACTTCGTTTTGTGGTAAACCCACATCACTAAGCGCACCGGCAAAACCTAAACCATGCAACAGGCCAAAAACAAAGGCAACAATCCAGGGGTAAAGAGCAGTTAAACTCGGCTGCCCCCGATTAACCTTCACCAGTTCACTTGCAAGGAACAGGATCGACAATGCAATAGTTGCTTCCACCGGTGGACCCGGCACCCACATCACACCCAGGGTGGCACCAGCCAGGGTAATACTGTGGGCCAGCGTGAAAGAGGTGACAGTGATTAAAAGTCGCCGAGCACCACTGACAATTAATATTAATGCAAAGACAAAAGTCAGGTGATCAAAACCCGAGAGTATATGTTCCACTCCCAATACAGTGTAATCCCCGACCACCTGCCAGGCGGAACGTTGCGATACAATTTCTACCCAGGGCTGGCTGGGGCGCACGATGCTTGTGGTTTGAATACCATCCAGCCAGATAAAGCGTATAAACACATCGGTAATGGTGGCTTGCAGACCAGGGAAACGGATTACTTCACCATTTATGTCACCGTTAGGCACATTTACCACGCGCCGATGTAAGGCCGAGTCTGATAATTGTTTAATTGTCGGTTCGCCCACCGTTTGCCACTGTTCGGGTAGTTGCAAACTGGCAGGATGGGTTTTGCCGTAATAAATCGGAGCCCGCCAGATCACTTCATAACGCTCCGGGGTGAGTTGCCGCAGTTCGAGGGAGCTGGGCTGTAATTCGTGGGCAAACACCTGCCCAATGAAAAGTGAAAAATTAAAAATGATAAATAAAAAATTAATCTTCATGATTTCGAAGTCTTCAAAGTTGAAACTAACATAGTGATTAATTCCCTTATCAGAAAAAATGAAAAACTAAAAATGATAAATGAAAAATACGTTTTCATGATTTTGATGTTTTTACTGTAGCTACCAACATGGCTATTAATTCTTTACAGTCTGTCTGTAAGCTACTATATTGATTTTTGCTAATAAAACCTGTATCCATAAGCAAAGATAACCAGTATTTCGTCTCATTTGCTTCTTTTAAAGCAATGCTCATTTTGTTCGTAAAATCCGCTTTACTTTGTCCAAATTCAGCTTCACTAATCAGTGCGCCGACAGCCGTTCCACTACGAAGCACCTGCTTACTCAAGATATATTCCTTTTTATCCTGCTGAAGAAATTTAGATAATTTCACAACACGGATCGCAAATTGATAGCTCTTATCTGTAAGTGGGTCATCCATTATTTTTAGTCCTGTGCTTCCCATTATTTTCTTTTTATTTATTTGCTTTTAATTTTTCATTTTTCACTGTTCATTTTTCACTTTCTACTACTCGTCTGCGCAGTAGAAAATAAACCGCTCGCTTTATCTTGTGCTATTTTTACGGGTTCAATCGTAACTTGATAACCTTCGCGCAGCTTCTGGTAAGCCCGATCCTTTTGCTCCTTGCGTTGCAGCACCAGGTATTCGCGTTCCACCACCGCACGAATGTCTGCCAGTTCTGGTTGTCGCGCTTCGATGCGTTCACTCGCCTTCAGCAAATGACCGCCATAAGCTGAATAAACCGGTCCCATCCAGTTACCCGGTTTCAACTTGACCACTTCCTTAGCAAACGCTTCACCAAAGGAACGCGCAATCTCACTTTGTGTCGCCAGACTATATTCATAGGGCACTAACGTTGAGTCACCCACCGACTTAGGTGCGGCACCATCGTTAAGACGAATCAGCAATTGCTTTGCATCGCTGGCCATATCTTTTCGCTTGTCGGGATTGAGAAATACCTGCTGGAACGAGAGTTGCGCTTCGCTGCGGAACTTGTCCGGATGCTGTTTTAAAAAGGCGGTCAACACCTCATCGGTCACGTCTTGCGACGCCAGATCTTCAAGCATAAATTCCAGCTTCATGCGCATACGCCGTTTAACCAATGGATCGTTCTGATCCAGCCCCATGGCCAGCGCCTCCTGGTAAAACACTTCTTCGCGCACGTGATTTTCAATTAACGCATTCAGTTCATCTTCGGTAGGTAAGCGCATCCAGGTACGCTTAAAATTGGCCGCCAGCTGTTCCACCTGGCCGCTGCTTACCACGATACGGTTCGGTGCTTCGCTGGCCTGCTCATTTGTTAAGTTATAAAACACAAACAAGGCAGCACCGATTAACAGAAAATGCAGCAGAGGCTCACGCCATAGATGTTTAATACTTTTCTTCATAGCGCCAACTCCTTTATTTTTAACTTTTCATTTTTCACTTTTTAATTCCACGGATGGAGTGTATGCCGAGAATCGTCTGGAACGATTCCGGTGCACTTAATCAAGGCGTATACCAAATCGGTGAGGTGTAGGCGCGTTCTGTCGTGGTCATCGGAACTTTTTTGTCTATTTTTTCATTGAAACGCTTGGCATCGTAAGCCGTCCAACGAGGTGTAGGTATTTCAATCACACGCGCATAATAAAAAGAGTGTTGCTTGCGATTAAAGTCCGGGTCTTTCCAAACAGTGATTAATTCAGAGGCACCAATGGTATTAGTCCAGCTTGCATTTTTAATGTCAACAGTATTGCCCACCGATGGTAGTTTGCCTTTTTTGTCAGGTTTGCGATTACCAGACCAAACCACGTCATAAACTTTCTCATGTGTCTTACCCTTTTTATCCAGCCAGCCTTTGACGATTTGAACGCGATCTAAATTTCCACTGTAAGGATCTTTTAAAGCTGCGACCAGGAATGTTGGTGCTTTTTTTCCTGGTGCTTTTTTTAGATCGCCGCCCATCGGTACACCTTTACTGTAACCAATCAGGCCAGGATCTCGTAAGCTCGAATCTTTGTTCGTAAAGTCATAGCCACCAAAAAACCTCACCGTCATACGCGGCCCGGTAGTGGCATATACTTCCTTGCGCTTCATCGCATCCCAGATCGCCTCGCGGGTATTTTCAGTAGCCCACACCGCGGCATAACCTGATCCTACTTGCTCCCAGCCGTAGTATTTTATTTCACCGAAATTACCCACCAGTTTTTCCCAGCGGCCTTTGTGGGGTTCCTTTCCACTGTGTTTACCAAAGAAATTTTCTTCTTCTGCGGTTGCCATTCCGGTATGGCTATCAGTCGATCCGACCATGCCGAATTTAAAAGGATTGGTACCGAGCTTTTTCTCTAACTTAAGTCCATTTTTTAATGCTTCACGCGCATATTCATATTGATACATCTCTTTCTGTTTGGGCACGGGACCCAGGTTCCCTTTTTCCCAGAGCGTATCGTAACCCGCGAATTCATCGTTCGGTGATAAATACGGGTGCGACTCACCATCACCTTTAATTTGAGTCGCTTCATATATCGGTTCCCAACGGGCGCGGGTTTTAGCGTAAGCTTTTGTCAGGGGTTTACCTGTCTCCGGATTGATTTCGGGAAACATAATGCCGTTACTGACATTACCATTGTGCGCGAGCGCCAACACCTTACCTTTGGTTTTTTTCTCGTAGTTAGACATCCACTTCCAGAGATCTTCCGGGTTAAAACTTTCTGCTGCGGTATAGGGCAAAATCTGTTTAGCCTGTTTACCGCCATCGCGATACAACACATTACGATGCAGATTGTTGCCACCCTCTGTGGAAGTCCACTCATAACCGATAATGGTGCTAAAGCGGCCCGGTTCATTAAACTTTTCCGCGGTATCGATGTAGCGTTCCCACACAGAACGAACAAACTTAGCATCAGTTAATACTGCAGGAATTTTCTCGCCAGTAATCCCAGCAAAGGTTTCAATGATTTCCATGGTTGCTGCCAGCGCTGAATCGCCCCCCTTTTTAATACGTACATGCCAATCTTTTGCTTTCGGATCTTTTAACAAGCTAGGATTACCTTTGACCACCTCATCCATCGCACCCAAGGCATCAGAATGATCGGCTACGACTAGCCAATCGAGGGGACGTGACAATTTGATTGGTTCTCCATGCGATGAAGTTATTTGTTCACCGCGCGCCAGGCGATAGGCTTCTTCCGGGCCCAAGGTGACACCAAAAGCGCGCGCATCCAGCGATAGTTTGGTATGTAGATGTGTATCGCCCCACAGAACTTTGGTGGGAAAGTTTTTCCCTGCATAAGGTGAATAACCTGCTTCTTTCAGTGGCTTTTTACCTTTTATAGCCAAGCCTTTTTTAACATCTTCCTTATTTCCTAAAATACTCCCTACATAATCAGCTTGAACGAACCCTGAACTTAGAAACACCACTGTGAACGTCAGTGCGGAAAGCTTTTTTAAATTACTCATTCTGGAATCCTCCATAAATAAATCTAAAAACTGTACTCATTACTATATCGGCGTATACCAAACATACCAAATGAAAAACTAAAAGTGATAAATGAACAATTAGTTTTAATTTTTAATTTTTAATTTTTAATTTTTCACTTTTCATTTTTCACTTACCCGCAGGGTCGTACCAAATCGGCGAGGTATAGGCGCGTTCCTGATGGATCAATTTCACCCCTTTTGGAATCTTGGCACCTAAGCGCACTTTGTCGTAAACCACCCAGCGTGGTGTTGGGATCTCGATGACTCGTGCATAATAGAACGCTTTTTCTTTTGGGTTAAATTTCGGATCTTTCCAGACGGTAGCGAGTTCGGAAGCACCGATGGTGTTGGTCCAGTTCGCGGCTTTCAGGTCAACGGTGTTGCCCACCAGTGGCAGCTTGCCTTTTTTATTGGGTTTGCGATCGCCCGACCAAACCACGTCATAAACTTTTTCGTGGGTTTTGCCTTTTTTGTCCATCCAGCCTTTTACAATCTGGATGCGATCGAGATTCGCGCCGACGGGATCACGCAACGCATAGACCATGAATGTCGGTGCTTTCTTGCCTTTGGGTGCTTTGTTTAAATCACTACCCATGGGCACACCTTTTTCATAACCACGGAATGCTGGTGCACGGCTGCGAAGGTCATTGTCGTTATAATCCCAACCGCCGAAAAAACGCACTGGAATGCGTGGGCCGGTTGTTGCGTAGGTTTCCTTGCGTTTCATCGCATCCCAGATCGCTGCGCGGGTATTCTCTTTTGCCCACACGCCCTGGTAGCCGGAGGCGACTAACATGTCGCCTGAAATTTCACCCAGTTTCGATTTGATGAAGGGATGTGAAATGCGTGTTTTCGAGGGTTCAACGCTGGTCGATTTTCCAAAAAAGTTTTCTTCTTCCGCTGTTGGCAGACCGGTATGGCTGTCGGTTGCGCCTACCATGCCGAACTTGTAGGGATTGGTACCGAGTTTCTTTTCCAGTTTTAATCCGTTCTTTAACGCTTCACGTGCGTATTCGCGTTGCAGCATGCTATCTTTCTTGAGTTCAGTGATATCAAGGTTTCCAACATCCCAGGTTCCATAGTCGGCAAACTCATCATTGGGTGACAGTTTTGGATGAGTCTCGCCGTCACCTTTTATCTGCGTTACTTCGTAGAGCGGTTCCCACTTGTCACGCAAGCGCACATAGTTTTTATCAACCTTGCCGCCTGCATAGGTTTTTTCAGTGGGGAACATCCAGCCATTGGAGAGGTTACCGTTATGCGCGATCGCAAGTGCCTTGCCGCCGGTTTTTTTCTCGTAGTCCGCTAGCCATTTATAAAGATCTAGCGGATCCTGAGTGCCTTTGGGTGGCAGAGTGGTCAAAGGAATGACCTGACCTGCTCGGGTTTTGTCGTCACGCAGTATGACATTACGATGCAAATTGAATCCTTTGGGTACCGATGTCCATTCGAAGCCAATCAAGGCGGTAAATTTTCCTGGGTCATTATATTGATCTGCGGTGTTGATAATATTGTCCCAGACCTTGTCATAGATTGGAGCACCGGGAGAATAGTCATTGAGAAGTTTCTCGGGAAGCTTCATTTGTGCAAAATGCGTAATCAGGTCGAAAGCGGCCTTGCCTGCAGCCTCTCCCCCCTTTGTGAAACCTTCATGCCATTCCTTACCCTTTGGCTCCGCCAGAACATTTGGTTTTCCTTTCTGGACGTCAGGCGCAAAGCCCATCATATCGGAATGATCGGTTATCACCAGCCAGTCCAATGGTCGGCCTAACTTGATTTTCACACCGGACGATGAGGTTATTTCTCCGCCGCGCGCCAGACGATATGCATCTTCATGGCCCAGGATATTGCCGAACAGGCCGGCATCGAGGGATAGACCGGTATGCAGGTGCGTCTCGCCCCAGTAGACATTGCTGGGGAATGAACGCCCTGCATAAGGTGAATATCCCTTGCCGGGGTATAAACCCTTAACGAGGGCATCTGGACTTCCTGGGGTTCCAGCGAGACCTATGTCTGAAGCCAGAGCCGGGCCCATGGTAAAAGTGAAACCCAGTAGTATCAGCAGGGTCTGTTTTATGTGCATCATGATTAACTCCTTTTTTGAGCGGTTTACCCGCAACTTATTTTTATATTTAGCACTGTAGTTTGAATATTCAGGGGGGGACTAACTGGTTTTATAAATCATCTTTCGTACCCTGCATGCGCTTCTGCATTACCCTTAAACATTTACAAAGAACACCATCGTAAAAAATCCAGTCGTACACTTGTATCAGGACTAGATGTGTTTACGAAAACATAAGAGTGGCAGACTAAAAGTGCTAGTACAATTCTTTAATTGTCACTTCTCTAGTGTCTTTATGTGGTTTTACTACATCAACATAAAAAAAATAATTGTTTTTGTTTTGTCCCGAAAAGTAGTGTTCTTTAGCATAACTAACGAAGAAATTGACGCTTAGTTATGACTGATAGCCTGGTGAATTAGAAGCCCAATTTTCATTTTTATTGCCCTGTTATTTTTGCTTTTGCACCTAAGGGCAAAGACATTCACTGTTGTTTTTTTATAACGTTACTATGCTACAAATATGACGACTTTGCGAGCTTTTTACAATAAAAATCAGGGGCAGTTCATGAAAAAAACGGATTGTGGGGGATGGAGAAAACCCTCATGTTAGAGCTGTAAACGGGAATATTTACATTTAACGATAAACATAAAAAAAACCTTCAATTCTTACAAACTGAAGGGGTTTAATTTACATCTATTTCATTTAAAATCAGTGGGTCAGGTTAATGCATCCCCATTATTTCTTTGACATTATGGCCTATGGCAATCCCTGGAATTGAAATAATTATCACACAAAGCACTTGTACTCTAGCCAGCATTACAAGCCGTTCGTTTCCATAAGCAAATATTTTATATCAGGAAAAGAATATTTTTCACAAGATGTCATCTATCTAGACACTTAAAAACAAGAGGGTAAATCCTAACTATGTTTAGTATATCGCCGCGCTGGCCGCGTTTTTAAAGGCGAGCGTGTTGTTGAGTGGTGGATATTTTCAAGAATGAGCGTTTTAATATCCAAGTGCATGCTGTCTGTATAGTCGACTAAATTATCCAGTCCATCTCTGATCTGATCAGCCATTTCATCAACAATCTCTTCGCATTTTTTAACACCGATGGATTTACCAAAATCAATTATGCGTTTTCGCCCTGGAAATGTTTTTGATTTACACAAGTTCAATGCCAGAGTATCCGCAGGGTTATATATTTGCGTGTTCACAACATCATAAAGAGGACTTAAACGCATATCATCTATATCGTCATATAACATGGCATAGTTTTTCAAATGCGCATCGCCATTGCCTACCATACAGCTATGCACCATCATTTTAAATAATGTTTCATTATCGTCTTTGGGGGCTGAAGAATAATAGTTGAGCACCTTACTCATAGTCTCATAGCTTGAATGGTATTTATCATTTGTCGATTTACCCTGCATGACGGCCATGTCCTCCATGGCCCGACATGCACCGTCATTTTTTAAGTCAAAACGACGCATGACAAATAATTGCTGATTATCAGACAACCAAAATTCTGGTGTCTCAATCTGACAGGCCTTTGCAAGTTCCATACAAATAAACTCATTGATAGCCAACTGTGGGAATGCTTCATCACCACTTTTAACAATCAATGAGGGTAATATTAATGCACCTTTCTCAGTTTCCTCTGTGACTTCCGGTACCAGGACTTTAGGTTGAATACCGCTGATACTGGACTGAAGAAGGTACTTATCCAGTAACGCCTCAAAAAGATCGGTACTTTCGTTCCAGGCAAGAATCTCCGCCAGGCTTTCAGGGGTTACTTCATCCTGCTCAATACCTTCAGTTTCGTAGGTGATACACCCTATGCTAGCATTCCCCTGCAAAGCGAGAAACAGCATTTCATCAACCTGGATATGCTTACGCAACCTTTCAGTTATCCTGTGACGAATGTACCCCTCAGGAATATTCATCTCGAATATAGGAAACAAAGCACCGCTTTGATAGAACCGAGCATCCAACGGCATCGCCGCGGCTACCGGCAGTTGAGCGTCTGAGTGGTACGTGAACTCAAACTGTGCGTTTTTCTCCAGGCGACCGGCCACCTGGCCAGCCACCTTGATATCAATCTGGCGTATGCGTTGATCGGTCTTAATCTTCATTGAACACCTCCGGCAATTCGGCCAGAGTCGGGCGACGTTTCATTTCCAGTGCCAGGGTGAAGCCTAATTCCATAGCGTAGTCCTGTACTTTTTGGATACTTCCCCGGAAGGTCCCGTTTTCTATCTCTGAAACTTCACGGCGAGACAATCCTGCCCGATTTCCGGCCTCAGTCTGATTCCATTTTCGGGCCTTGCGCTCAGCTTTAAGTTTGCCACCTATTTGATCAAGATACGGGTTCATACTACAGCCTATATTAGTAAATCCGGGCCTATTTATGCCATTTATTAATGTCATTTTAGCGCATAAATCTAAATATGCCACTTATTTGTATCATTTTTAGGGGTTTGTTCTTTTAATAAATACCAGGGTTTCAAGTCGCTCCTAAACCAAACTAACACGAGCAGGAACGTGCTGAACGAGATGCAGATACTAATAAACACAGGGGGGCATGCTGGTTATAGCTATCGAATTATTAAGCTATCGGAGAATATAAATGTTTGCTAACCAGGAATATATTAATTCTCTCAATATCTATCCATGACTTCAGGTAATACTGACGTAACCCATCGCCATCGATTCGACTTATTCAGCCAAAAAAGAAAACTATAAATAAGAACATAGCTACATCAGGTAAATACTAAACATTGACACCAGAGAAGATTATCTTAATTTTAATTAGGAGTAACTTTTCTATCTCTATAAATTTTTTACACAACTAAAAACAAGAAACCCCCAATTAATGGGGGTCTCAAGAATATTCTTTACACTATAATCTATGGTAATCCTTAGAACGGAATATCATCATCAAAGCTATCATCAACTGGTGCCATTGGTGCTGGCTCATTAGCTGGCTGTGGCTGGGACTGTTGTTGCGGCGCATAATCACCACCACCGCCAGGGCGTCCACCCAGCATTTGCATTTCATTAGCAATAATTTTTGTGGTGTAGCGGTCGTTACCGCTTTTATCCTGCCATTTTTCCGTGCGTAAACTTCCTTCGATATAAACCTGCTGACCCTTCTTTAAATACTCACCGGCAATTTCACCTAAGCGGTTAAAAAAGGTGATGTTATGCCATTCGGTGCGCTCCTGCTTTTCACCTGTTTTTTTATCTTTCCAGCTTTCATTTGTGGCTACGCTTATTGACGTGACCGCGCCGCCGGATGGCATATAACGGGTTTCAGGATCTTTACCACAGGTACCCACTAAAATTACTTTATTTATGCCTCGTGCCATTTTACTACCCTATATTGTTTGGTTATTTCTCATTAATGGAATACTTTAACAGTGCTTCTTTATCCAGTGCATGCAGTTCAACCTTAAGATAGGCAATGCCCTCCTCTGGCTCAATCACCGCTTCTGCTACGCCCTGCACTGATACTAGTGTAGAAACCATCTGATTCAGTTTTGACGGCTCTATTTTACCGATTTTTAAAAGATATGTGCTTACATATCTTGGATTTTTCATGGTATAGGCTAACAGCAACCACACCAATAAGGCAAAGCTACACATCAGTT
>Ga0316207_10002743_pt1 | contig 17482 bp, 15 predicted proteins | sample 6weekpyrite_MG_FD_204943 | JGI IMG/M metagenome (GOLD analysis project Ga0316207, IMG submission 204943) | Microbial mat bacterial communities from mineral coupon in-situ incubated in ocean water Damariscotta River, Maine, United States -... | ecosystem: Environmental > Aquatic > Marine >...
CCTCTAAAAGGAGGGAAACCAATACCGTAAATCAAGCCCATATCAGCTTCAGCAGCGGTATCAACCACGCCTTCTTCTAAACAGCGCACTACTTCATTAACCATAGGGATCATTAAACGAGCAATGATTTCTTCGCTGGTAAAGTCTTTTTTATCATCACAGTTTGCGCTAAGTAATTGATAAGCGGTATCAGCTGGTACTTTCATTGGGCGACCACGTTTATCTTTAATATGATCGTAGAAACCTTTACCATTTTTCTGACCTAAACGATCATTAGTGTACAAAGTACTTACCGGATCGTTTGCTAATTTAGCCATACGTGTTGGGAAGCCTGCTGACATAACACCAGTACAGTGATCAGCAGTATCAACACCAACAACGTCAAGTAAGTAAGCAGGACCCATTGGCCAACCAAATTGTTTTTCCATCACTTTATCAATAGCAACAAAATCAGCACCCTCAAGCACTAACTGGCTAAAACCGGCAAAGTATGGGAATAAAACACGGTTAACATAAAAGCCCGGGCAATCGTTAACCACAATGGGTGATTTACCCATTTTGGCTGCATAAGCTACTACAGCGGCTACAGTTTCATCTGAGGTATCTTTACCGCGAATAACTTCTACTAATGGCATTCTGTGCACTGGGTTAAAGAAATGCATACCACAGAAATTTTCAGGACGTTTCACACTTTGCGCTAGTAAATCAATAGAAATAGTTGATGTATTAGAAGTTAAAATAGCATCATCGCTAAGCACACCTTCAACTTCCGCTAGCACCATGCCTTTAACTTTAGGATTTTCAACAACCGCTTCAACCACAATATCAACATCTTTAACGCTATCATAACTCAAACTTGGTGTGATGTTGTTTAGTACGCCAGCCATTTTCTTCGCGTTCATGCGACCACGACTAACTTGTTTAGTTAAAATATCTGACGCTGTACTAAGACCTAAGTCAAGGGCTTGATCGTTTATATCTTTCATAATAATAGGCGTGCCTTTATAGGCTGATTGGTAGGCGATACCACCACCCATAATGCCTGCGCCCAATACTGCGGCTTTATCTACGACTTTAGTTGCTTGCTTAGTAGCTTTTTTCGCTTTACCTTTAACCACTTGATCAGCCATAAATAGGCCAATTTGCGCAGTTGCTGCATCAGTTTTAGCCAACTTAGCAAAACCAGCATTCTCTGCCGCCATAGCGCCTGCACGGTCTAAGCCTGCCGCAGCTTCAATGGTTTTTACCATAATCATAGGAGCAGGATAATGTTTCCCCGCTTTTGCCGCAATCATGCCCTTACATGTGCTAAAGGTCATTAATGTCTCAACAGGGCTAAGCGTTAACGGCTCTAATTTAGGTTGACGTTTAGCACGCCAGTCTAATTTGCCCGCAATAGCTTGTTTAAGCATGTTAATGGCAGCAGATTTTAATCTTTCTGGAGCAACAACAGCATCTAGTAAACCTGCAGCTAAAGCAGATTCTGCGCGATGCGCTTTACCTGTGCTCATCCACTCAACAGCGTTATCAGCGCCAATAATACGTGGTAGTCGAACGGTACCACCAAAGCCCGGCATAAGCCCTAATTTCACTTCAGGTAGTCCTATGCTAACGCTAGTGTCTGCAATTCGGTAATCACAAACTAAGGTCATTTCACAACCACCACCTAATGCTACGCCATTAATTGCGGCAACGGTTGGTAATTGAATATCTTCAAATGAGTCAAATACGTCTGAAGATTTTTTCACCCAAGAAACTAATGATTCCTCAGGTGCTTTGAATGAATCTAAAAATTCGGTAATGTCAGCGCCAACTATAAAAGTGGATTTACCTGATGTGACCATGACGCCCTTTGCTTCACTACAATTATTAATTGCAGCAACAACGGCTATATATTCTTCAAAAGTTGCTTGGTCAAATTTATTTACTGAGCCTTGGGCATCGAATTTAAGTTCGACTATTCCGTCGTCAAGTAATTGGGCGCTAAGGCTTTTGCCTTGATATATCATACTCTGTCTCCTTCACCTAAAAAGTGGTGTTGATGTATTGATGATTTATTTATATGTAAGTTAAACCGATAGGGATATCCATTTAACTATTAGAATCTACAGCTAGTATCTGGTTAGGCTTTTAATGAAATGATTTAGCCTGCCCTTAATAATAGACGATTGAGTGTGCCTTGAAAGAAACTTAATTGCAATAACTTTTAAACACTTGTTTTAATCAGTTGTTTAATCCGGCTAATAAAATCATTAATTATATGTTTTTATTATATTTAAAATAATCTCCATCTATTATGAAAAAAGTCGTAAAATACATTTTTCCCCTGACATTAAAATAACAAACGTATGAAAAAACTGCTCCAACGTTTCAATCAACCTGAACATTTGTTACTGGCAATGGCTTTTACTATGCCATTAGTTTTTTCAGTGTGGATGGTACTGTTGAATAATTTTGTTATAGAAAAAGCAAACTTTACCGGTGTTGAAATTGGCATATTACAAAGCCTTAGAGAGATACCAGGCTTTTTAGCTTTTACGGTTATTTACGCGCTAATTTTTATAAAAGAGCAACGCCTTGCTTTGCTTTCATTAGCTGTCACAAGTTTAGGTGTTTTTTTAACAGGTTTTTTCCCGTCAGTACTAGGCTTATATTTAACCACTGTGCTTATGTCTATAGGCTTTCATTATTTTGAAACATTAAGTCAGTCGTTAACAATGCAGTGGATAGATAAAGACAAAACAGCGCATTTTATGGGGAGAATGCTTTCGATAAAAGCTATCGCCTCCTTATTAGCATTCTCAAGTATTTGGCTGTTGATGGAGCAATTTTCTTGGAGTTATCATATCACCTATGCATTGTTCGGTGGTATTGGTTTATTGATGACTTTGTTATTAGCCCTTTCATTTAAGCATTTTAAAGAAAAAGCACCACAGACAAAAAAATTAGTATTAAGGAAACGTTACTGGTTGTTTTATGCATTAACTTTTTTCAGTGGTGCTCGCCGACAAATATTTGTGGTATTTGCCGGCTTTCTCATGGTTGAAAAATTTAATTACAGTGTTGCCGATATTAGTGCATTGTTTTTGATCAACTATGTCTTCAACTGGTTGTTCGCGGCAAAAATAGGCAAGTTAATAGGTAAAGTTGGTGAACGAGCAACACTACGTTTTGAATATATTGGCTTAATTATTATTTTTATCAGTTATGGTTTGGTAGAAGATGCTGACATAGCCGCAGCATTATATATTATTGATCATCTATTTTTTGCCCTTGCTATTGCCATTAAAACGTATTTTCAAAAAATTGCCCAAGCAGAAGACATTGCTGCTAGCGCAGGAGTGAGTTTTTCAATAAATCATATTGCCGCTGTGATGATTCCAGCATTGTTAGGGATGTTATGGATTGTTCAGCCAGCTTGGGTTTTTTATATTGGCGCGGGGTTTGCTTTGTGCTCACTGGCACTAGCAATGCTTATTCCTAATAAGCCAACACAAGGAAATGAAACACGAATATCAAGTAGCAAAGAATTTTAGTTAAATGTAAGAAAAGTCGCGGCTCGACTTTTCATTAACCACTTAACTATTATTACTGAGAAAAGCTAAAAATTCATTTTCAGGCATAGGCTTGGCGTAGTAAAAACCTTGCACTTCATCGCAACCTAGCTCAAGTAAACGCTCTTGTTGCTCTATTTCTTCTATACCCTCTGCAATTACTTTTAGGTTCATTTTCTTACCTAAATCAATAATGGTTTCAGCAATAACTGATTGACCTTCTTGAGCAATATCAATAATAAACGCGCGATCCACTTTAAGGCGATCAAGGGGAAGTTTTTGAAGATAGCTTAATGAAGAGAATCCCGTACCAAAATCATCTAATGCAATGCTAATATCATGACTCTTTAATTTTACTAGGCTATCAATGACCACTTGCGGATCATCCATCAAAATATTTTCAGTGATTTCAAGCTCGAGTTTACTCGGTTGAATTTGATGATTTTGAATAGCATTCAATACGGTATCAACAAAATTTCCACGTCTAAATTGCGGGATAGATACATTCACTGAGATGGTAATATCTCTGTAACTTTTTTCTTCAAGCACTTTAAGTTGCTCACATGCTTGATTAACCACCCAATCACCGATCTCAACAATTAAGCCTGAATACTCTGCTAACGGAATAAATACCGCAGGAGAAATAAATTTGCCATCAGCTGTACGCCAGCGTAGTAATGCCTCGGCACCAATGACTTTTTTAGTGTTTAAGTCGAGTTGAGGTTGATACCATAACTCAAGACGATTATCAGCAAAGTCATTACGCAACTCACGAATCATATTCAAACGCCATTGCGTTTCATCTTCCATCTCAGGATTATAATAAGCAAAATGTTCAACACGTTTTTTCTTGGCAAGATTTAAAGCAATATTAATTTGATTCAAAACCTTCACACCACTGCTATTAGCATGATCTTTATGACAAAAACCGAAACTAGCCTTAATTGGTAACTTTTGTTCACCAGCGGTATAAGGTTGTTCAAATAAAGACATTAACACTTCAGGTGTGATGCAGCTTTTAGGACCAATCATACCGAACACATCGGCGCCGACACGTGCCACTTTGCAACTACAATTCAAACTTTGAAGGCGCTGAGATACCGCGGCAAGTAACTGGTTACCTATGTCTTGCCCTAACGCATCATTTACATCACTAAAATGATTTAAATCAATTAACGCTGCAACTTCATTCTCACCATCACCTTTAGCAAAGGTGTCAAGTTGACGAACAAATTCTAATCTATTAGGTAAATTTGTTAGCCAGTCTTTATAAGCTGCGTTATTGAGCTTTTGAAATAAATGTACATTTTCGTAACCAATAGCAATACCTGTTAAGAACACTTCAAGTAATTGTTTTTGAATATCACTAAGGGGCTCAGATAAAGTAAGATAAACAACAGCACGATAACCGCCTCTCGCGATATAAAGATAAAGTGATTTATCAAAATATTGATGTGTTTTCTGCGTGAAACAAGATTTAACTTGTTTGCTGATTTCTTCGTCTTTTAAGGTTTCTAATTTTTGGTTAGCTAATATTGATGAAAAACCTTGTTGAGCGACAATATAAAAGCTTAAATCATCGGAATTTTCTATAATACCTTGGCCTCGTGCGCAAAATAAACACTCAACATCTTGATTAATTAATTGTGCTAATTGCTTTATAGTCCCCTGACTATATTCAGCAATAGAGTGCAAACCAAGTAAACTAGAGGAGCCTGAAACTATTTTTTCAAGCCCTTGGCGACTTTCGGTTACTGTGGCTATTTGTTGATAAGAACGAATGGCCGCATAGACTGTCGTTACTAATTTTCGGCGGGTTAACTCAGTTTTAGTTTTGTAATCATTGATATCATATTCTTTAATAACACTTTCTTCAGGGGCATAACCTGGCTGGCCTGTTCTTAAAACAATACGTATATCTTGTCTAGTTAATGTTTCTCTAATATGCCTAACAACATTTAAACCTGCATCGTCTGTTTCCATCACAACGTCAAGCAGTACTAACACTATATCTTGGTTTTCTTCAATTAATTTACAAGCATCCTGACCCGAATAGGCGTGCAAATACTCTAGGCGTCGGCCTAGTACAACTAAATCTGATAGTGCTAACTGTGTAACAGAGTGAATTTCAGGATCATCATCAACAATAAGAACTTGCCAAGTTTCATCGCCTCTACCCTCTAAAATTTCATCTTCATCACTATCATCGATAAATAGAAAATCATCTTGTGAATTTTCTGATGCTTGCATACTACCCTCAAGTAACTAGACTTTTACTTACATAAAGCAAAAGCTAATTAAATTTGATTTTTATTATTAAGCTAACTTATTACATAACTATAACTTAACTATGCCTTATTGCTACTTTTTTACAGTTTTCTTTTATTATTTTTACAACTCTCTTTTACATAATAAAAGTCGTTTTGACAAAATTCAATAAATCCATACAATTAATTAAATTCAGTGTTCTTTTTGTATCCTAAGATAATTTATTTTTCTTCTGATAATATTAAGAAAATATCTTCTATCGAGGTGTTAAAGTGAAAACGGATAAAACTTCAGTTATTGTCATTGACGAGCCTAATAGTAACGAAAACAACCTCCCCGTCATAGAGGGTAATGAAACCAAAAAAAAGTCAGAATCGCCCACCCGTAAACAATTCTTTAAAATTAGCCAACAATTTGGTCTTGAAGCGCCGTTGCTTCCTGTTGAAAAGCAAATGCCTCTTGAAGATCGTACTAACAAGCGTGAAAGATTAGCGACACTACGAAAGCAGGAAAACATAGAAGCTATTATGGAGAAAACTTATAGCTTTTGCGCGAATAAAGCAATTGATAAGAGACCTGACTTAGATTGGTTCAATCAGTACATCACGCTAGCCGAAGATATCAGTAATACAACCATGCAAGATTTGTGGGCAAAAATATTGTCTGGGGAACTATCTCGTCCCGGCTCGTATTCAATGAAAGCATTAAAGGTTTTTCGAGAAATGAGTATTGTTGACGCTAAATTGCTAGCTAAGGCGTGTTCATTGGCAATAAAAGATCAAAGTAAGAAAAGTATTCGCATTATTTCAGGAACCTACCAGCAGCCCGGTTTACTCAATTTTTTTAGTAAAGAAAGGCAACAGCACATTAATTTAAGTCACTTTGGCTTAAATTACGCGGATATTTTATCTTTAGCTGATAACCATTTAATTTATAAACAAGAAAGTGAATTAAATCTAATGACAAGTGGTGAAAAGCTAAATTTCTATTTTAATGGCACGCCGTTAAAGTTAACCAGTAAAAAACCGAATATTGCAGTGCAATTTTATAAATTCACCCCTATTGGTACTGAGTTAGCAAATTTGATCAACGATAAAGCAAACGATGATTTTTTCGCTGTTTTAAAACAACAATTACGGCATCACTTTGAAATAGCAAATAACGTAGAAAAATAACTTCGGGCAAGAAATGTTTCGAGTTACGAAATGAGCATTTATCAACAGTTGCTCTTCGAAACTGGTAACTTGCCTCTACTTTTTTGCTGATTTATATCCCATCACCATCGGTATGCAAGCCACATTCTCTTTGCCCTGGACCAAAGCGAGTTTCGCTTTCATCCATGCCTAAGGTTAATGGTTTAGTGCTATGTACATCACCAACAGAAACATAACCTTGGTCCCACAATGGATGGTATGGCAAGTTATGCTTTGTTAAGTATTGGTGAACATCTTTGTTACTCCAATCAATAATGGGGTGTACTTTAAAACGACCACGTAAAATACTGACCACTGACAAACCTTGGCGATGATCTGACTGTTGCCGACGCACACCAGAAAACCAAGTACCACAGTTTAATTCAGATAAACCACGTTCTAACGGCTCTACCTTATTTTTCCTGTTGTATTGTTTTAAAGCTTCATCATCTTGCGCCCATTGCTCGCCATATTTTGCTAATTGCCATGCTGTACTTTCAACGGCGCTATAGACATGTAAATTTAAATTTAAACGTTCGCATAGCTCTTCTATAAAGCGATATGTTTCAGGAAACAAGTGACCAGTATCGGTTAGCAACACTGGAATATTAGCATCTACTTGCGTCATCATATGCAACATTACCGCGGACTGAATACCAAAACTAGAAGACAAGACAAACTGGCTTGGCAAGTTTTCCATGGTCCATTCTATACGAGCCATTGGTGACTTTTTCTCTAAGTCATCATTCCACTGTTCTAACCAAGGCTTTGGTAGTGAAGCCGGAAAACGGTTATTAACAGTAGAGTTGTGCTCGTTAGCATTCTTTATTACCGCAACCGGCTTACTGGGTACTAATATATTAGTCATCATAAAAGTCCCTGACGCTTATTTTTACCTCGTCAACAATTCCAGCGCGAATAACAAAATCACCAAAAGCTTCATTGGTAAGTCTATCTTTTGCCCAACGCGCTGTTAATGAGTCAATTTCAGTTAAAATGCCTGCTTCATCAACATTTTCTTGATAAAGTTTAGGTACGCGTGTTCCTGCTAAGTTACTGCCTAAATACATATTGTATTTGCCAGGCCCTTTGCCCACTAAACCAAGCTCAGCCAGCATTGCTCGACCACAGCCATTTGGACAGCCGGTGACACGTAAAATAATACTGTCATCTGCTAAACCATTTTTCGCTAATATGGCATCAACATCGTCAATCAATTTAGGTAAATAACGTTCAGCCTCAGCCATGGCTAATGGACACGTTGGAAACGCAACACAAGCCATTGAACTTTTACGCTGATTAGAAACACCATCATTAATCAAGCCACTTTCACGGGCTATTTGCTCAATTTGTGCTTTGTCTTCTTGGGCAACTCCCGCAATAATCAAATTTTGATTGGCGGTAATACGAAAATCACCGTGATGGATTGCAGCAATTTTTGCCACGCCAGTTTTCAACGGTTGATTTGGCGTGTCTAAAATACGGCCATTTTCAATAAATACTGTTAAATGATGTTTGCCATCAATACCGTCAACCCAGCCAAAACGGTCGCCACGATGCTTAAATTCGTATGAACGACTTTCGCCAAAAGTTATGCCAGCACGTTTTTCAACTTCGGTTTTAAAAGTATCAATGCCAACGCGGTCTAAGGTGTACTTAGTTTTTGCGTTTTTACGGTTAACTCGATTACCCCAATCACGTTGTGTTGTTACCACAGCCTCAGCCACAGCTAAAGTATGCTCAAGGGCAATAAAGCCAAAATCATCAGCACAACGAGGATAAGTAGCTTTATCACCATGGGTCATCGCTAAGCCGCCACCAACAAGCACATTAAAACCAATTAATTGGCCGTTTTCACTAATAGCAACAAAATTTAAGTCGTTAGCATGAACGTCAATATCATTATTTGGCGGAATTACCACGGTAGTTTTGAATTTACGCGGTAAGTAAGAGCTACCTAAAATGGGCTCATCATGCTCTGTTGTTTCAACTTTTTCTTCATCAAGCCAAATTTCAGCATAAGCACGTGTTTTTGGCAGTAAGTGCTCACTTATTTTTTTTGCCCACTCGTATGCCTGCTGATGCACTGTTGATTCAATTGGGTTAGGGGTACATAAAACATTTCTATTAACATCACCCGCCGTGGCAATAGCATCAATACCAATACTATTTAACGTTTGATGCATTAGTTTGATATTCGGTTTTAAGACACCGTGAAACTGAAAAGTTTGTCTAGTCGTTAAACGAACACTGCCATAAGAAGTATAATCATCAGCAAATTTATCAATAGCTAACCACTGCTTAGGAGTGATAATGCCACCGGGTAAACGAGCACGAAGCATAACATTATGTAATGGCTCTAACTTTTGCTTTTGACGCTCAGCACGAATGTCTCTATCGTCTTGCTGGTACATACCATGCAAACGGATTAAGTGAAAGTTGTCAGCAGTAAAGCCGCCAGTGATTCTATCTTTTAAATCTTCAGCGATTGTGCCACGTAAATAATTACTTTCCGCTTTTAGGCGTTCATTATCAGATAACTTACCTTTTACAATTAATTCATTTGTCATTAGTAAACATCCTTCTGGTAGCGTTTATTGCTACGTAAATCTTTTAAATACTGCTCAGCTTGCTCTGTGTTTAACTGGCCTTGGGTTTCAATAATATCAATTAGTGTTTGATGAACATCTTTTGCCATTTTGTTGGCATCGCCACACACATATAGGTGCGCACCACGTTCAAGCCAAGCAAATACGTCAGCAGCGTGCTCTTTTAATCTATCTTGCACATATATTTTTTCAGCTTGATCACGAGAAAAAGCAACATCCATACGTGTTAGCAAGCCTGATTTAAGGTAGTTTTGCCATTCCACTTGGTATAAGAAATCTTGAGTAAAGGTTTGGTCGCCAAAAAACATCCAGTTATCACCTTTGGCTTCATCGGCATCACGTTGTTGCATAAAAGCTCTAAATGGCGCAACACCCGTGCCAGGACCAATCATAATGACAGGTGTGTTGTTATCGCTCGGTAAACGAAAGTTATCATTATGCTCAACAAAAACCCGCACCTGCTGACCTTCTGCAACACGGTTTGCCAAAAAGTGAGATGCTCCGCCAAAACGTTGTTGACCATTATTTTCGTAACTAACTAAACCTACGGTTAAATGTACTTCTTCTTCAACTTCTGCTTGCGCTGAAGCTATAGAGTACAGACGTGGTGTTACTTTTCGTAACGCATCAACAAAAGCTTGCGGGCTAACATCGGCTTTATTTGCCAAAACTAGATCAACAATTTGGTTATTTGCGGCAAACTCTCTGGCAGTATTTTTATCTGACGCTATTTCAAGTAATTTTTCACTATTGCTTTGCTTTGCCCAAAACTCGACAAAAGCTGGCGCTGTTTGGGTGATTTCTAACTGGCTAGTTAACGCATCTTTAATACTGAAACTTTGCTGTTCACCACTGATTTTCAAACTTACCTGTTCATCAGCTGAAATGTTTAATGCTGCTAATAATTCTTCAACTAGCACTTCATCATTGTCAAAATAAACCCCAAGTGCATCACCTACTTGGTAGGTTAATCCTGAATCGCCTAAATCAATTTCAATATGACGAACGTCTTTTGCTGAATCGCGACCAGTAATTTTTTGGCTTAATAAAAACTCTGCGGCCAATGGGTTTTGCTTACTGTATTGGCTAGATGTCGCCACGGGTAAATCGATAACTGGCGCTAAAGCCACATCAGCTTGAATTAACTCATCTTTTAAATTATCAATAATACTTAGCTTCCAGTTGTCACTGTCGCTGTCATAATCAACATCACAATCAACCCGTGGCAATACTTGTTTGGCGCCAAGAGCTTTTAATCTTTCATCAAAATCTTTACCTGTTTGGCAGAAGAATTCATAACTACTATCACCTAGCGCAAGTACACTGTAACTAAGGCTTGGTAATTTAGGTGCCTTTTTACCAAGAAGAAACTCATGAAATTCAAGAGCGTCATCTGGCGGCTCGCCTTCACCATTAGTACTGGCGACAATAAGCAAATGAGTTTCATTTTTTAATGATTTTGCTTTGTAATCACTGATATTGATTAATTTTGTATTAATACCTGCCGCGCTGGCACTCTGCTCAACTTGACTGGCAACACCTTTAGCGTTACCTGTTTGAGAAGCATATAAGATAGTTAACGTTTTAGCAGCAGTAACGGTTGGCGCTGATGATAATTGTACGCTTTGACCTGACTCACTTTTGGCTGACAGATAGCCACTAGCCCATGCTAGTTGTAACGACGAATAATTAGCAGTTGCTTGCTGTAACATCGTCAATTGATTTGCATCAAGTGAGCTTGAAGAAATAGTTGATTTTTGCTGTAAAGACAGTTGATCTTGTGACATAAGAATATTCACCCATAACAATTTATGGGTAAAGGATAGTCAGAAACAAGTAAAACCAAAAAGAATAGATAGGAGTTTTATATTCCAAAAAGGAATATAAGGCAAAAGGTAAATGATTAAAAGAGTCTGGAAATATATCAGACTCTACATTTTACTATAATTTACGGGTAATTAGCTAAAAATGTACTACTGCCCCAGCAAAGACACCATCAAAATTTAAATCAGAATATAAATTATCGATATCATTTAATTCTAGCTTCAGCGCACGGTAACCTAAAGTTAAGTCTAAATCGACTGCTAAATTATCGAGTACTGAATAGCTAACCCCTATTTGATAATCAGAAATTGTACTGTCATCGTAAGATAAAAAATTTGCTTCTGCAAAAACATTAAAACCTGTAAAGGGCAAACCAACAATAGTATTAACATAGAGTAAAGGCACATAACCCGATGCTGAAAGATTACTACTTTTAGTGCTTGCTTGTTCGACAACTTTAACCTGACTATCTAAATCGCGCACCGTGATGCCAAAATCAAAGGTTAATAAGTCATTATCAAATACTTCATAATAAAAAGTATAATCGATAAAACTGGTGTCAAACGTGGTATCTAATATTGAGTTGGCGGTGTAAGTTTGACCTTCAAAAGTAAAACTGCTCTCAATTGTTGTACCACCAAAAGTATCCAGCGTTGTTGAAGCAACTTTAACATTAGGAATTAATGGAATGGGATGCTCAAGGGCAATAAAAAAGTTGCCCTGAACTTCGTCATCAAATTTAAATACGGCTTGGTCTATATCACCTTCACCAAATGAGCCATCTGCTTGGTTTGCCCAAACTTGTCCACCGATATAAAGCCCTAATAAGGTATCTGCTTGTGCACTAGTACAAAGTACTGTCGCCAAACCTGCTGCTATGACTGCCTTTTTCATTGTTATTACCCTTTTCTTAGTAGTTCATTTAAATCAATTAGTGCGGCATTAGCGCGAGAAATATAATTAGCCATCACTAATGAATGGTTGGCTAAAACACCAAAACCATCACCGTTTAACACCATTGGACTCCAAAGTGTTTGTTGGCTAGCTTCTAATTCACGAATTATTTGTTGTAAGCTGATAGTAGCATTTTTATTTTTTAGTACACTATCAAAATCAATTTCAATGGCTTTTAGAAAGTATAATAAAGCCCATGCAGCACCGCGTGACTCATAAAAAACATCGTCAAGTTGCCACCAACTGGTTCTTACTTGTGAATGTGAACTTTCATATGTTGACTGTCTCGCTTGGTTATCCCCAGCCAAATCAGTATTAATTTTTTCTTTGCCAACACTTGCACTTAATTTTTGTGAATAACTACCTAAACGCTTTTGCACTTCATCTAAGTACGACGTTAAGTTATCAGCGCGAGCATAAAACTGAGCATGATCATCTTTAACTTTACTAATACCAACTAAAGCATTTCGATAATGTATCAAGCTAGCAATAGCTTTTCTGTATTCAGACTCAGCACTTGGCATAGCCCAACTTTTGTGATCTATATTAAATTTAGGCTGTGCTTTTTTAATATGAGCATTTTCTAACGATTGTGATTGAGAGCGACTAAAATCTTTTCGCAACACCAATGCCATATCTCGCACCATTTCGAGTACGCCAAACTCCCATGCCGGCATGTTATCTAAAAATACTCCTGGCGGTAAGGCATCATTAGAAATATAACCACCGGGCTTATCTAAAATACTACTTGCCACTTTAATTAATGTAGTAGTCGTGGTGTAACCGACAACAGGGGCAACATTATCAGCCGTTGCCGAGATAGTTACTTCTTTTTGAATATCAATAGATTTGACATCTAGGCTCCAATACACGCCAATAAAGTAGAAAAGCAAGAAGATGCTTACTACGGTATAGCCAATGGTTTTTGCTGAGAAATTCATTTTCATATTTAACTCCTAATGATGATGCTCGTGCATTTTCGCAGATCTTTTTTGTGCTGCCTTTTTTTCTTCTACTGGGCTATAAACAGGCAACTGTACAATAATGGATTTTTTATTTGAAAAATTTAAAACGAGTTCAATACTCTCTTGTGATTTAAGCGGTTTTTTAATATCAAATAACATTAAATGTAAACCTGATGGCTGTAGTTTAACACGCTCCTTGGGTTTGATATCAATAGCATCAAGTTTACGCATACGCATCATGCCATCGAGCATAATGTGCTGATGAATTTGTATGCGCGGTGAAGCACTACTATTGATATTAATTAGCGTCATGATTTCATCACTTTTATTCTCTATTTCCATATAAGCAGCTGAAATTGAAGTGCCTGGAATAGTTGCCCGAACATAAGCGTTTTCTATTATAATCAATGAGTTTTCATTTACTGACATTGCACTTGCTGTAGCGCAAAAGCTAACAAAACCCCATAGTAATAATAAAGAAAATAAATAGTTATTTTTCATTTGCCGCTATACTTCCTTTTTTCAAACCCTTAAAGTTTAACTTTACCACTATTGGCAACGTAACAACATGACTGACTTAATAATTACCAAAGAAAACAATGGCGTTTTCACTATAATTTTGAATCGCTTTGATAAAAAAAATGCTCTTAACAACCTAATGTATCAACAACTTTGCCAATATTTTGAGTATGCAAAACACAATAACAATATACACTGCGTATTGATTCACGGTGATGAAAGTTGCTTCTGTGCAGGTAATGATTTACAAGACTTCATAGAAAGTTCTCAAGATGATTCGCTGGTTGCCCTTGATTTTGTTAATACCCTAAGCAAATTTAACAAGCCCATTATTGCCGCCGTTGCCGGCGCAGCAGTTGGTATTGGCACCACCCTATTACTACATTGCGATATGGTGATTGCTGCCAACAATGCAAAATTCAAATTACCCTTTACCCAATTAGGTTTATGTCCTGAAGCCGGCTCAAGTTTGCTGTTAACTCAATTAATTGGTCAAAACCGAGCGTTTGAACTGATGGTGCTTGGTAATACTTTCTCAGCTGAGCAAGCTCAACAATTTGGAATTGCTAATCAAGTTTGCTTGCCTGAGCAGTTATTATCTATTGCTGATAAAGTAGCTGCCACCATCGCAAGTTTACCTCATGATGCTGTAATGACGAGTAGAAAGCTTATTCGCCAAGCAACTCAAGCGCAACTTTCACAAGTAATAAAAAATGAAGGTGAAGAGTTTGCTCGTTTAGTTAATACACCTGAGTGCAAGGCTATTTTAGGTCGATTTTTCAACTAGCTTTAGCTTGTTTTTTAACTGCTTTTTTGATTTTTTTGCTAAGGCTTTTACTTTCTCTTAAAAATCTTCATCGTCTGAATACATCTTATATTTTTACGTTGAAGATAAATGAGCCAATAACTAACACTTTTAGCCTACACTCTAAACAATATATTGCCAAAACAAAACATTAAACGCGATGATATCGCCCGGTTGATTTATTTCTCGTTACTAACCAAATAATCACAGCAATTAACAATACTGGCCAAAACACACCAATTGCTACCATGACCAGTGAGCCTGCAACCACTAAACCAACAAAAATTAATGAGCCAAAGACACTTAACACGATAGCTAAAGCGATAAATACTAAAATTACGGTTACCACAGCTGAAACTCCTATTGCTTTTAACGGTTCAATTAACTCACCATTCATAGTGACATTTATATCTAATAGCTCTAAAAAGCTAACCCCTAGAACATAAGTTAAAAATAGCGTCGCGAATATCGCTAATAATAAGGATTTGAAAAAAGTCATATACTTCTCCTTTACTTATAATACCGATAAACTTACTTATATTTACTCTCTGGTAACAACACACTTGCAACAACATAAGCAACACCTGTTGCTACAGGTAACATTATTAAGGCGCCAATAGCGGCTATTCTTACTACAAGGCGAGGTAAATCATAATGTTTGGCAATACCGGCGCAAACGCCCGATAGTTTTTTATGTAAACAGTCTTTCGCTAATCTTTTATTCACTACTCGACTTGATGCATACTCTCTTTCATATCTCATGATGCTATCCTTCTTCAACTTTATTCGTGATACTGAGCAAGCTTCCGCTTTACTCAGCACCTAATTCAATTATCTTTTGTGGTAATTTTTACCACTCATGCCGCTGATACTTTTTTCTTCATCTCAGCCAACTCTTGCTCGATAGTTTCATCTTGCTCTAACTCAGCAAATTGTGCATTTAAGCTTTTACTTTCGCCACTGGCTTGCATTAAGTCATAAGCTTCTACTTGAGCTTCTACTCGGTCTATTTTCTGTTGATAGCGTTCAAATTTACTCATCGCCTCTTCAATATTATAAACCGCCGCATGCTCTCGTACTTTCAATCGAACTTGCGCTGATTCTTGACGAAGAGTATAAGCTTCTTGACGTCGTCTAGCCTCAGCTAGTTTCTCTTGCAAGCGTGTGGCATCGTCTTGTATTTTTACTAAAAATTCTGCTAGCTTATCGTTTTCTTGCTCGAGCAATTCTAGTTCAGCTTGATACTTATGTTTTTGCGCTAATGCCGATTTGGCCAAATCTTCTCTGCCTTTTTCTAATGCCAACTCCGCTTTACTATGCCAGTGCTCCACACTTGCTTTAGCTGACTTTACACGCCTAGAATGTGTTTTTTGTTCTGCTATATTTTTTGCTGCCGTTGCTCTTACTTCAACCAGCGTTTCTTCCATTTCTTGAATGATTAAACGAATCATTTTTTCTGGCTGCTCTGCTTTATCTAACATACTGTTTAAATTAGCATTAACAATATCGGTAAAACGTGTAAATAATCCCATAATTTCTCTCCTACTATTACAATAATTTATTTTTGGTTGTTGTGTTTGCTGCTTGCTCTTTGTCTTGCTCGGCTTGATCTTCCGACAACCATGCTAACGATTCAGTGATAGGTTCATCAAAAGAAAAGTCGATGCTAAAACGATTAATTTCTGCGGTGATTGAATGCTGCAATTGCACTGCTAAATCACTCACAACTTGCTGACCTTGCGCTAACACCATCTCACTTATTGAGCTTTCAATGCTTTTTTCTGCTGCGGTTGCATTTACGCTAAAAATAGAGCCAAGAGTAATTAATAGAGCAACACTTATGTTTTTACGGTTTAAAGTTTTCATATTGAAATTCCTTCTTATGTACAGGTACTTGTTAAAAATAAAATTGTTTAAATTATTAACAACGATAATGTTGTTATCATTTGTGAAGTAGTTATTACAAGTGCCGTGCCAACACATAAATATTTTTTATGCTATTGAATTTAATATATATTAATAAAACCAATGATAACCACACCAACTGATGACATATTATGTCATGCGATATAATAGTCAATTTAACCATAGCAATGGTCAAATTAACCAAAAAATTCAACTGCAATAATTAAAGGGATTTATGATGTGGTTTCAAAGCTCTTAAGGTAGTAATTTCCTAAAAATCACATAAAGTTAAAAATTATCAATAGAAGTTACAAGCTTGTGGTTTGAGAGAGCTGGATTATTGTATTAAAGCAGCAAAGTAATAGCTCACGAGAATGGAATAGTCACATGATATCAACAAAGTAACAATTTTATATTGAAGCGACAGAATTGATCGAAGTTATAAAAAAGAAGAGGGGGGTAAAAATAGAGAGTTTGACAATATAGATTTAGTTTAAAATTAGCTGTTCAACCGGCTAATTTTAAACTGTTTTTTGCTCTAAGAACCCAACGAGTAATGATAAACAAAGCATAGATAAAGCAGGCACCATCATTAAAGCAAATAAAGAAGTGGCAGTTAGCATAAGTTGTTCCTTTTTAGTTAACTTACAAAATATTAGATAGAAAAAATGATCTGATATTGTGCAAAATAGTTTAAATCTTAGTAATAAGTCGTAATAACTATTACAAAGGTTGTGCCACTGTTTACATTATTATTTAAACACATGATATTTATGGGTTTTATTTTATTAAAAAATACGCTAATGGAAGTGAACAAGTAATATTTGCAATTGATTTGGTTTAAATTACTATTTTTTAGTAAATTTTGTAACAAAATAGCAACTTA
>Ga0316207_10002744_pt1 | contig 17480 bp, 15 predicted proteins | sample 6weekpyrite_MG_FD_204943 | JGI IMG/M metagenome (GOLD analysis project Ga0316207, IMG submission 204943) | Microbial mat bacterial communities from mineral coupon in-situ incubated in ocean water Damariscotta River, Maine, United States -... | ecosystem: Environmental > Aquatic > Marine >...
AGAGCATCTAAAAAACGGGTTATTGTCGATTTCTCAAGTTTGAGTTCAATACTAATTTGTTTAGGTGACAAACCGGGTTCTGTTAATACCAGGCGTAATAAATAAGCATGAGAGGGAGATAATTCAAATTCAGCAAAAGCTTGTTCCCAGATCCGGTTCACGGTTCGGGTTAGCGCGTTAATATTAAAATATAAGCAACGATCAAACATGATGAGAGTATAGATAAATATAATTGTATATGCAACCATATTCTTGTTAATGTGTATTGTCGGTCGATAATGTCGTTTCATACTGATAGTTATAGGCATGAGTTGAAATTTATATAAGGATGGTTAGACTGTAATATCAATAGAACAGGGTAGTACACTACTTACGGGGAAGGCACTTGAGTAATCTATTTCATTCAGTATCAAAGCAGTTTCTTATTCTTTTTTGTTTATTTGTCTTTTTGTGTAGCTGGTCGCTGGCTGTAACAGCAGAAACAGAAATTACTGTTAAGCCGGGGCAGTCAATTATCAAGATAATGCGTAAAATATACCCCGATCAGAGATCACGCTGGCCTCAACTGATGCGTGAACTGGTCAAAGCTAATCCAGCGGCATTTGAAAATGGTGATCCGCGCACACTTAAAGTTGGTTCGGTTATTAAGTTACCGGAGCAATCAACAGCAAAAGTTAAAAAAGTAAAACGTATTAAATCGGCAACCGTAAAAGATATCAGCGGTACGGTTAGTTTGTTTGATAATAAAAAAGCTACAAAAAATATAGTTCAAGGCAGAGCTGTTTTTGTTGGCGATCAGTTACTGACTTCAGAAAATGGTTCGGTAACTTTAAGTTTTATTGATGGTGCTGTTATTAAGCTACGCTGTAATAGTTTGCTGAACATTGATAAATATAAAATGAGAACCCGTGGGAGTCAGAGTCAGTTAACTTTATTAAAGGGTAGTTTGCATAATAAAACAGGCAGAATTGGTAAGCGTGAAGCAGATACTATTGTTTTAAAAACGCCGATGGCCGATTTAAAAGCTGTAGAAGCAGAATATGGTATCCGTGTTCGCCAGGCGGGTGCCTGTGCAGAGCAGGCTGATGTAGAAAATGATGGTCTGTTTGTTGATGTGTTGAATGGTACGGTTGTGGTAGCAGCTGCGGCGGGTGAATTATCTGTGTCATCAGGAGATGCTGCTATGGTAGCTGCGAATAATATTGCACCTGTTACTAAACAAGCGTTTTCTGGAATGGTGTTTGGTAAAAAAGTGGTTGGGAAAATTGCGGATAATAAAGCAACTACTATTAAAAAAAATGATGAGCCAGAGCCGGTTGCAGATAAGGATGATGGAATACCTGTCTGGTGGATGATCGCTTCTGCACTTATTTTAGGGATTTCATTTTAATGCTGTGAGTGAGTTGACGATTTTAAAACTGAAAGTTTGAACGGATAATCAGCCGGTATTCTTCCTGCTCAAGTGCCAGTGATCCTGAGTATTTGTTTTTTTTCTGAATTAATCCCAGTCCAAAGTTAAGCGCTTGTTTATTGGCTGTGCTAAGCCCCCACTTTTTTGTTACTAAGACTTTTTGTTGCACAATGTCACCGGTTTCATTATTTAATTCGATAGTGTATTCAAAATCACTGTTATTTATCCAGCTCCAGTTGTCTTTTATATTATTGAAATGATTTCGCCGAATAGAAAAATAAATAATATCCTGGATTTCTTCATGCTGATGATTTTTTCCGCCGACTCGTAAACTCCAGCTTAGTACTTTGTTTTCGAAGTCAAGATCACCCTTTATTTTCCACTCAAACTCATACCAGTTATCATTAATTAAAGTATTGTTCTGAATATGCTGGTCACCAAAGCTGAGCAAATAACCCATATAACCTTTGTTTTTGCTTTTAATGGCTTCAGTGTTTTTTGTGTACTGAACGACACTGCCAAAGAAAATAGAGACTGCGTAGGGTTCTTCAAAACCTTCGGTAAGCGCCTGAATAAGATTGACATCTTTTCCAAGACTGGTGTCGTTATAAAAAGACTGATGTTGACGTTTAATGTAGGTGCCGAGAGCGGGAAGAGGGTTTAGGCTCAGTTCAATCAGCATATACTGCGGTAAGGCCGAGCTGGTTAACAGTTTTTTATAAAGGTTTTCTTCGTTATTGTCTTCAATCGTTGGAATTTTTTTCTTATCAAAATTTAAATACCAGCTGACATTGCTGTAGTAAGGGTCTGTTTCAAATTCAAATGTTATGCCTGAGTTTTTATCTTCATTCGCAAAAGCTATTGAGATTACAGAAAGAAAAAGGCATATTAGTAGAATAAATTTTCTAATCGAATACTTCATCATATGGCTGAATTAAGCAAACTAAGAATTGATAAATGGTTGTGGGCTGCCCGTTTTTATAAAACACGCTCGATTGCTTCAGATGCTGTTAATGGAGGTAAAGTACACCTCAATGGCGAACGAGTCAAAGCAGCAAAGGCGGTAAAAGCTGGTGATGTGTTGCGCATAAGGCGCGGTGAAGAGATTTGGACTGTTAGCATTGTTTCTCTTTTTGAGAAAAGGCGGCAGGCCTCACTGGCGCAGACCATGTATGGAGAGCATGACGAAAGTAAAAAGCAGCGTGAGGAAAATGTGGCCAACCGTAAAGCCTTGTCAGCCAGCCGAGTCGTTAGTCATCGACCGTCTAAAAAAGAGCGTCGGCATATTATTAAGTTTAAAAATATGAACCGTGGAGACTGATATGCCAGTACCCGAAACGCCGCTTTTGACCGCTGATATAATTATTGAACTTGAGAATGATGGTTCAACACAGATTGTGTTAATCGAAAGGCTCAACCCGCCTTTTGGTTGGGCGATTCCCGGTGGCTTTGTTGATAAGGGAGAGACGGTTGAAGCGGCTGCCATCAGAGAAGCAAAAGAAGAAACGGGCCTGGATGTGCGCTTACAGTGTTTGTTGGGATGCTATTCAGATCCGGGCCGTGACCCTCGTTTTCACACGGCTAGTTTGGTATATATTGCACAAGCGAGTGGTCAGCCTGTTGCCGGTGATGATGCTAAAAATACCCGCCTGTTTACGATTGGTTGTATCTATATAGATTTGGCTTTTGATCATGCTGAAATTTTGAGGGATTATCTGCACTATAAAGAGACGGGGAGGGTCCGAGGTTTGCTCAATAACAGTGCCTCATGATTCCTTGTTGCACCGATATGATGCACTTATCTGCGTTGTTTGAAGTTTAGGTGTTGATAATTTAGTAGTAATCGGGCCTGTAAGGCTTTTGTAGCGGGGTCAATGACGAGTTTTGTATAAATGAGCTTTTTTGGCGCATTATTTGCTATCGCTAAGGTAGTTTTAGTGCAATAGATAATATTATTCGGGAGATTTTATGGGCACGTTTCAATCTGGTGCAGACGTACTGTTTATTTTAATGGGCGCGATCATGGTATTAGCCATGCACGCGGGTTTCGCATTTCTTGAAGTCGGTACAGTCCGTCATAAAAATCAGGTTAATGCACTGGTAAAAATCATTGTCGATTTTGCAGTATCAACGATCGCGTATTTCTTTATCGGGTATGCTATTGCTTATGGTGTAGACTTTTATGGCTCTGCCAGCACATTAACAGAGAAGAATGGTTATGAGCTGGTTAAGTTCTTCTTCCTGCTGACATTTGCTGCGGCTATTCCTGCCATTATCTCTGGCGGTATTGCAGAACGATCTAAATTTAATCCTCAACTGGCTGCCAGTTTTATATTAGTGGGTTTTATCTATCCATTTTTTGAAGGCATGGTCTGGAATGGCAATTTTGGCTTTCAGGACTGGTTAAATGCAACGTTTGGCGCAGAGTTTCATGACTTTGCCGGTTCGGTTGTGGTTCATGGTATGGGCGGTTGGCTAGCGCTGGGTGCGGTAATCATGTTGGGTCATCGTAAAGGCCGTTATGGCAAAAATGGTGAGGTATTTACTCATCCACCTTCAAATATCCCGTTTTTAGCACTGGGTGCATGGATTCTGACCGTAGGCTGGTTTGGTTTCAATGTGATGTCAGCACAGACCGTTGAAGGTGTCAGCGGCCTGGTTGCCGTTAACTCATTAATGGCAATGGTTGGCGGTATTCTGGCATCATTGTTTTTTGGTAAGAATGACCCCGGTTTCGTACACAATGGACCACTGGCGGGATTAGTAGCCATCTGTGCGGGTTCTGATCTGATGCACCCCTTAGGTGCGCTGGCAACGGGTTTGATTGCAGGTGGTTTGTTTGTTTATACATTCACACTGGCTCAGAATCGCTGGAAAATTGATGATGTATTAGGTGTTTGGCCATTACATGGATTGTGTGGTGCCTGGGGTGGTATTGCTGCCGGTATCTTTGGTCTGGAAGCACTGGGTGGTCTTGGTGGTGTCAGCTTCGCTTCACAGCTGGTCGGTACACTGGTCGGTATTTCGATTGCTACAGTTGCCGGCTTTGCGGTTTATGGCTTATTGAAGAAACTGGTAGGTATTCGACTGGACGAAGAGCAGGAGTACGAGGGTGCAGATTTAAGCATCCATAAAATCGGTGCAACACCGGCGAAAGACTAATACGGTGTTTGTGGCGGCACGGTATTGTGCCGCCATCACCTTACACTTCTTTTCTTAATCTAACATTCTGTTTTTTCTCGAAATATCCCTCTTTTCGAACTTTAATTTCGACTAATTAATAAGCTAAACATGCTAGAATGGCAGTGGTTTTCTTCCTTTGGTCTTAATAATCGTATAAAAATGACACAACCAACCATTATTTCCCGCGGTGAGCATGGTATTTCCCGTGAGCAAATTGATAAAAATGCTTTAAAAGTTTTGTATCGACTGCATAATGCCGGTTTTCAGGCCTATCTGGTCGGTGGTGGTGTCCGCGACTTATTATTGGGCTTAGAGCCCAAAGATTTTGATGTGGCTACTGATGCCACGCCCGAGGAAGTCAGGGGACTGTTCCGTAATTGCCGATTAATTGGCCGTCGTTTTCGACTGGCACATATCCATTTTGGCCGTGAAATCATTGAAGTTGCAACTTTCCGCGGTGAGCATTCGCCAAGAAACAAGGAAGGTGTTTTGGATAACAGCGGTCGTATCTTGCGTGATAATGTATACGGTACGCTGGAAGAAGATGTCTGGCGACGTGACTTTAAAGTCAATGCGCTGTATTACAATATTGCTGATTTTTCAGTTGTCGATTACACCGGAGCAATGGCCGATATTAAAGATCGTACCATGCGTATGATTGGTGATGCCGAAACGCGCTATCGTGAAGATGCTGTGCGTATGTTAAGAGCGGTGCGTTTCGCCGCTAAACTGGATTTCAGTATCGATCATGAATCCGATGAACCCATTCATAAGCTGGCACCTGTACTGGCTGAAATTCCTGCGGCGCGATTGTTTGATGAAGCCATTAAATTGTTTCACTCTGGCAACGGTGTGCGTTGTTTTGAATTATTAAAACATTATGGTTTGCTGGATGTTTTGTTCCCTCAAACCGCAAAAGCTTTAGCGCAGGATATTGAATACGAAGTTTTTCTGATAAAAGTGCTGCAAAGCACTGACCGACGAATCATGGATGGCAAACCGGTAAACCCGGCCTTTGTTTTTGCAGCTTTGCTCTGGCAACCAGTGATCAGCAAAGCGCAACTATCGATTAATGATGGTGTACCTTACAACCAGTCTTTGCAAAAAGCGATAGATGCAGTGCTGCCTGCTCAGTTAAGAATTACCTCGATGCCTAAACGTTTATCCCTGATTATGAAAGACATCTGGTTCTTGCAGGACAGACTGAAATACCATAATGGTAAGCGCGCATTTTCAGTTTTTGCGCATCAGCGCTTCCGTGCCGCTTATGATTTTTTATGCCTGCGTTCGGCGGCCGGTGAAGAGGTTGAAAAAGACTGTCAGTTCTGGACTAAACTACAGGAAATGCCGGCGGACAAACAGCAAAAAGCACTGCGCCCTAAAAAGAGTTTGCTTGGACGATTTAAAAAGAAGAAAAAAGTTAAGGAATGACGGTACAGGTTTATATTGGTCTGGGTAGTAATCTGGACGATCCGGCAAAGCAGCTTAGCAGCGCATTAAAAGATCTGAACTTAATAAAAAATAGCCGGGTGCTAAAAGACTCGGGTCTGTTTAAAAGTCCCCCGATGGGGCCGCAGGATCAGCCGGATTATTTAAATGCAGTGGCGTTAATGGAAACTGATCTGGGTTCAGAAGTCTTACTGGATCAGTTACAATTAATTGAAAATAATCATGGTCGGGTCAGAAGCAGGCGCTGGGGTGAGCGAACACTGGATCTTGATCTCTTATTATACGGTGATGAAATCATCGATACTGAAAGGCTGAGCGTACCTCATATTGGTATTACAGAAAGGGAGTTTGTCCTGTACCCGCTGGAAAAAATAAATCCGGACTTACAGATACCGGGTAAAGGTGATCTTGCAGAATTAATCTCAGCCTGTCCTGCCGCAGGGATTGAGTATTTAGGATTAATAAATGACTGAACGTCCGAATTTCATTGTGATTGAAGGCCCGATAGGGGTCGGTAAAACAACGCTGGCAAGACGACTGGCGGAAACTTATGGCAGTGATTTATTATTAGAAGGTGCTGATGATAATCCTTTTTTAAGTAAGTTTTACGATAACCCTAAAAGCGCTGCTTTCCCCGCACAGCTTTTCTTTTTATTGCAGCGCGCTAAACAAATGCAGGAACTGCGACAGTCAGATTTATTTAATCCGGTTCGTATTTCAGATTTTCTGATGGAAAAAGACCGCTTGTTTGCCGAGCTTACATTAACCGACGATGAACTGGCGTTATATGAGCAAGTTTATCAGCAACTAACCTTTGATGTGCCTGAGCCGGATCTGGTGATTTATTTACAGGCGCCGGTGCATATTTTGCGTGATCGTATTAGCCAGCGTGGCATCGGTTATGAACAGCAAATTGAATCATCTTATCTGGAAAGATTAACGGAAACCTATGTCAGTTTTTTTCATCACTACACCAATGCGCCGTTGTTAATTGTAAATAGTGAAGACTGTGATTTTGTAAATAACAATCATGACTATGAGATGTTATTAGAACTGATTGGTTCACGCCCCAGAGGCCGGAGTTATTTTAATCCGACGCCGCTGGACCTTTCATAAAGCGATTTATTACCGGACCTGATATGAGTAGTCACCCTGCACCGACACAAAAAGTAACTGTCAGAAAACTTCTGCAAATGAAAGCAGAGGCAGAAAAAATTGTCTGTCTGACAGCCTATGATGTGAGCTTTGCAAAATTACTGGATGAAGCCGGCGTTGATGTTGTGTTGGTCGGTGACTCACTGGGTATGGTAATGCAGGGGCTGGATAATACGCTGCCGGTTACAATGGATGATATGGTCTACCACAGCCATTGTGTGGCCAACGGTTTAAGCCGTGCGCTGTTAATGGTGGATATGCCTTTTATGAGTCATATAACACCGGAAATAGCATTGCAGAATGCCGGTCGTTTAATGAAAGAGTCTGGCGCGCAGATTGTAAAACTGGAAGGCGGTTCAGAGCAGCGTGAAGTGGTGAATGCATTAACCTCTAACGGCATACCGGTTTGTGCGCATTTAGGTCTGCAGCCGCAGCGTGTGCATAAATTAGGTGGTTATCGCGTGCAGGGCAGAGAAAATGATGTGGCTGAACGCATGCTTGAAGAGGCCAGTGTGTTAGAGCAGGCAGGGGCTGATGCTTTATTGCTTGAATGTGTGCCGGCAGTGCTGGCTCAAAAAATAACGCAAGCGGTTTCAATCCCGGTGATTGGTATAGGGGCAGGTGTTGATGTTGACGGGCAGGTGCTGGTACTTCAGGATGTATTAGGTATTACTCCCGGCAAAGCACCTAAGTTTAGTCATAACTTTATGCAGGGGGCTGAGAGTATTCAGTCGGCTATTAGTCAGTACGTTGATGCGGTTCGTGCAAAGCAATTCCCGAAACAAGAACATATTTTTTAAATCCTGCCGGCTTCAAAATTTAAAGGTTCATCATTGAATATCTCTGAATCAATAACTGATTTACATAATTTTCTTCAGCAACATGCCTCTGCAAGTATTGCCTTAGTGCCAACCATGGGGAACTTGCACCAGGGGCATATGGATCTGGTGAATAAAGCGCGCGACTTAGCTGATATTGTGGTGGTCAGTATTTTTGTTAATCCATTGCAATTTGAGGCCGGTGGCGATCTTGAGAGTTACCCGAGAACGCTACAGAAAGATATGGAAAAACTACTGGAAGCCGGTGTCGATGTTGCCTTTGTGCCGGATGTTGAAGAAATTTATGGTGATGATTTAAGCACCACAACCCAGGTTGTTGTGCCCGGCATTTCATCACTATGGTGTGGTGCCTCGAGAGAATCTCACTTTGAAGGCGTAACTACCATCGTTAATAAGCTGTTTAATATCGTTCAGCCAGATATTGCTGTTTTTGGAGAAAAAGACTTCCAACAGTTAACGATTATTAAGACGATGGTGAGTGATTTAAATATTCCGGTTGAAGTGGTCGGTGTCGCTACCAGGCGAGAGTCTGATGGTCTGGCAATGAGTTCACGAAATGGCTACTTAACCGCTAAAGAGCGCGAAATTGCGCCTAAATTACGAGAAATGTTATTGAAGTTGCAAGAACGTGTTCAGGTTGTGGATGCTAACTATGAGCAAATCACCCAGCAAGCAGCATTAGAGCTGAATCAGGCAGGTTTTAAAACCGATTATCTGGCTGTTTGTCGTCAGTCGGATCTTAAAGCGGCAACAACCGAAGATAATGTGGTCGGTAATAATCTGATTATCTTGGCTGCGGCTTATCTGGGTAAAGCCCGCTTAATCGACAATCTGGCATTCGTTAATCGCTAGCAACTTGAATAGCGTTAGTGGATACGGGATAATTAAAGATTAGACAAAGATTATTCGTTAAAGAGGTTATATGCAGCTGACTTTATTAAAAGCCAAGCTACACCAAGCGCGTGTTACGCATTCTGAGCTGGAATATGAAGGTTCCTGTGCAATTGATAGTGATTTATTAGATGCCGCCGGAATCCGTGAATACGAGCAGATTCATATCTATAACCTGGCCAATGGTGAGCGTTTTGTAACTTATGCTATTCGTGCTGAAGCCGGTAGCCGCATGATTTCTGTCAATGGTGCGGCAGCGCATAAGGCATCACCTGCTGACCGTATTATTATTGCCAGTTACACGCAGCTGTCAGAGCAGGAAGCTGCCAGCTTTAAGCCGACGCTGGTGTATATGGATGAGAGCAATAATATCAAAAGTACCGGTAACGCCATTCCGATTCAGGCGGCTTAAAGACAGCTTTTAGTTTTTAATCTAAGGTCATGAAAAAAGCCCCGATATTCTGTTGAATATCGGGGCTTTTTATTGCATGTGATAAATATCAGGTTGGGATATTTTTTATGGTGAGTGGTGTTGGTGATAAGCCAATACCGGCAACTTGCTCATCAATAGCCGGTTCGCCGTCGGCTTTATTGGCGGATACCGGGCCAGTCAGTCCACCTGTTCCATCGGTACCCATTCGTGTGATGCTCGGGTTCGCTGTTGTTACGGCAAAGTCCGGGTGATCGTTTTTCGTTAAGAGCTCCGGGTTGCTCACGCCAAACCATTTGTAGATGGTTGAGGCGATTGCCTGTGGTTCAAATTCATAACTGGTAGAGACAGGGCCACTGGGGTAGGCGATGGCATTATAAGAACCAGGTCCCACATTATCAGCATCTTCAGCGGGTTTGGTAAACCAGCGGTTGGCACCGGGTGTACCAAAGATGGTGGTTTCACCCACAATCTTACCGAGTGCGCCAGGAGGTCGAACAACCTCTGTTGCAACGGGTTCGCCGCCACGTGCGGCCTGGTCAACTGAGCTGTGATCAAAGTTTCTGACCGGTAAGATTAAATCAGCCGGCGCCAGTGTTTGTTCCGCGGCAGAAAGCGTATATTCGCCTAATGCTGGATCAAGTCTGACTAATGGACGGCCACCAAAGGTATAGAAGTTTTGATTATTACCGTGATCCCAGCCCTGTGAATTATTTAAATTCGCATTTCGGCCAAAGTCAGTGAAGATATTAATGATGATGTTAGAGGTATCATTGGCCGGGCCAGCTCCGCGGTCAGCGATAACTGATGCATCATCTTTAGCGTATTTAATATGCTTAACCGCCGCGCGTACAGCTGTCATTAGTGTTTGCATGCGCGCTTCATAGGACATCATGGCGGAGTTATGATCATCCCAGCCACCGAGACCCGGAGAGCCGACCATCGCCAGTTTGGTATCCGGGTTATGAATACATAACGTAACAGCAGCACGTAATAGTTCAGCAAACCGATTATTTTGCGGGTAAACCAGACGGTTATTGCCAGGGCCGCCATTCAGGCGAGGGTCGTTGGCCATATCACCTGTGGTGATTAATGGTGAGCCATCGGGGTTAGTGATACGTGCTCCGGTAGCAAGATCCAGTAAATAGGTATCTATAATTGGCGGGTTTGAGTCTTCAAGATCGCCAGTGGTTGGGTTAACAACCTGCCTGATGACGCGGGTAATATCTAAGCCATTTTGCTCGGAAACATAAGCGACAGGCGGATCCTGATGATCAAAGAAGCGTCCTGTTCCGCTACCAACCGGTAAAGCATTTAAGAAAGCGGTGTATAAATCAAGATCAAAAGCGGCATTAGAGCCATCAGGGTCACCTTCGGGTAGCATCGGTAGTGATGGTGCAGGGTTACCCATTGCATCTTCGTCGCTGACCAGATTATTGAAGCGCTCAACCGTGGTGGCTAATTTTCGGTGGTTTAAAAAACTTTCAGAAACTTTTTTATAACGCTCACCATAGTCTGGTGTGAGATCGTCAAAATCGGTATCACCCTGTACTGAACTCGGGTTGGCTTTCATTTTAGAGTCAACCAGTGCATCAAGTGTTGAAGCAGAAGCCGGTTCATTGTCACGCTGATAAGGGTTGTCGAAATTAGCCGATAGTCCAACGGGTTTTAATGCCAGTGGGATCGGTGTGCTGGCATTGGGGTCCAGTGCGAAAGTGGTGGACTCGCCTTCAAATGAGACCATTGGCATCACCAGCTCTTCTAAGCTGGAGACATTAAATGCGGACTGAAAGGGCGCAGGGTTGGCGGCAATTACGCTGGCAAGCGTCGTGCCCAGTCCCGGTGCTGAATCAATATCCAGAGTGCCTTTCTGGCCAGAGAAGATGCTCGGGCGATGTGCACGGGTATTGTTCTTTTTACGGTTACAGGTACGGTAGATTGCCATATCGCCTTCATACAGCATGTCTTCCATAATAATGCCGCCAGCATTTGCCCAGAAGTTGTTAGGCGTGCGCTGGCCGACATCGTCATTCGGGTTATTTTGTGCAGCCACTTCATCATAGGCTGCAGTAAAGACAGGGTTTAATGCGGTCGAGCCTGCATATTTAGATTGCGATTGAATATTGAGGTCGGCAATATTGCTGAGATTGCCTGCCAGTTCAGAGGCGCCGCCATAAAGAAAAATATTAATTACCTGAGGTGTGCGATTGGTAATCGAAACACTGGCATTTTGAATGTCAGGAGCTGCCTGTACGCTGCTTAAAAAGTCTTTATCGGTAAACAGTGAAGGTGCGACTGTGGTCATACCCAGTGCGCCCATGGCTTTCATGAAGTCACGTCTTTTCATTGGATGCACTCCCCTATTAGTATCCCATCCGGTAGGTTTGATGGATCGGGTTTTATTCCCTTAGTACAGTTAAAATAATATTGCTCAGGTAGTCGGCTGATGTAATCTAAAATGATTCTGGCAGACTGTTCTTTTGTGCCTGTCATTAGAGGCAGTAATACATCGCTTTCATCGCCTGCCGTGCCTGAATCGGCCTTTCTTTCTAGCATAGATAAAAACAGATAGTCTAAGAACTCAGGGTTTGTCAGATCGCTAACAACTGTGTTTGTAATAACTGAGCCGTTTTCAGATTTAAGGTCAGGCTGAACAGTGTCAGGGCTGTTGATTAAACCGGTTTCATAATCGTTGTTAAAAATAACCATGTTTTCTCTGAAACCACGGTGATAATGCGCAAAGCTCAGCGTATCTAACGGAACCCCGGCTAAACGTCCTAATTTATTGGTCATTGAAGGCCAGTTCATATTGCCTAAAAACGTTTCGACATTCTGGCAACCATTGTTGTTGCTGCATGATGCGGTATCAACAAAATGATCAGCAGGCAGTTCATATTTTAAACGGGCGGCTATGTTATAAAAGTTTTCCTCAAAAGATTTAGCGCGCTCTGTATAAAGTAAATATTCTTTTGAAAAAATAACCGCTGCAAAAATATCCTGAAAGGTTTGTGGCTCTGCAGCGCTGATTGACTGAATCATTGCCGCACGATCAGCACCACTGCGGTCCAGCATTAAAGTTTCGACCACTGTCGCTACCATACGGGGCATGGCGCTTGGGTGTAATGAAATAAGTGTATAAAACTCATCACAGGTTGTAATCACAGACTGTAGAACAGTAACAGAGTCGGTATTGTAATTACCATTTGAAACCAGTTGATAAATGGGCAGGTCGTCTTCACCGTCGGTCAGGTACCGGTCCTGACAGGTTATCGATGCGTTTACAACATCATTTTGTTCAGTTGGATCATCGGGCTCAGGGACAAAAAGACCGAGATAAATTTCAATCATTTCACGTGTATTGTCTTCAGGTGAACGGAAACGACGCCAGTTTTGCGCTGAGTTTTCATGTGCAAGAATCATAGCGCTAATACTTGTGCCGGCAGATAACTGATCAACTAATCGATTGTAAACAACCTGTGTATCCAGTGCGCTGGTGCTATCGATTTCTTCAGCGGGTGAGAATAAGATAGAGTTGGCAAGAATATAAGCAACCCAGTTATTGAAAGAGTTGGCGCTTAAAGGCAATTGTGTGGTGTGAGCAAGAGCAACTTCCTGAGGTGCACCGTTAGCCAGTTCACTGATGTTAAACATTGAACCGCCAATGCCGAGGCGTCCTATTCTGTCTTTAAGGTCGTCGATTGATTCACCAACTGGTGGGCTATCTTCGATGGTCGGAATTGAAGTGACCAGTTTTGTTGCAACTGTATTTAAGAAGTTAGAGTCTTTTACTGCAAGAGAAGAAGTGCCCTGTGATAAGTCAAAAAAATCATGAACTGAAATACCACGAAACATGGTGCCTAATAATTTATTAGCAACACGATATTGTTGTTCCGGTGTTAAAGCATTGTATTCTTCTTTGGTTAATGGAGCAGCTTTACCGGTAACAGAGTCCTGAAAAAAATCATTCGGCGGCAAATCTTCGGAAGGGTCATAAGGTTCGCAACCCATCAATGTGCTGATAAAAACTAAAAAATATAATTTCAGGTTTTTCATTGTGCTTTCCTGTTTCGTCCTTTGAATAAATATTATTTCTAAAATGACGCTGTCACATAGTTTTTTTCATGGAGCAATTACGGGTTAAAAATTTAAGCCATTCCCGTGTCTGATTTTTGGTATCTGCTTTGCAAATAACAAAAAATTGAGACTGAGATCCCAGTACAGAATATTAAATGATTTATGGTGGCGGGTAAATGTTAATTCCAGTGTGCCTAGATTAATGGTTAAGTGCCCCGGATAAATGGTTGAAGCCCTTGCAGTACTTGCTTAATATAGGGTTTTAGAAGTCCGGAGGTGTAAAATTAACTGACGCAAATTTCACAGTGCAACGTACTGCCTTTAATTGCCCTGAATCATATTTAAAAAGCAGTCGTTTTATTTTGGTATTTAAGTAACTGATTCAACCCGTCTTTTAATGTTGTCTCTGCTACGAAATCGAGTTTCTCATTCATTAAAGCAGGAGATGCCAAAGAATGAACAATGTCCCCTTCTCTTGGTGGCTGGAAATTTATTTCAGGTTTAAAGTTTGCTAATTCAGACAGAGTATCAATTAAATCTAAGAGAGAAGTTTTTTTGCCGGTAGCTATATTGCATGCTCCCTGGTAATTAGCTTTTAAGGCGGCTACATTTGCACGTGCAACGTCTTTGATATAAATAAAATCACGTGTGTGTTTGCCATCACCAAATACACTGACTGATTGTTTGGCTGTAATCTTATCTGCAAACAGTGCAATAACACCGGCATAAGGTGACTTTGGATCCTGTCTCGGTCCGTAAACATTAAAAAATCGCTGGCCCTGAGATGATAGTTTGTAAAGTGTGTGGAAGAGTTCTGCGTATTGTTCGTTAACGGCTTTTTCCAGTCCATAAGGTGAGAGTTGTTTCATTGGGGCATCCTCAGTTAACGGTAACTGAGATGGTTCGCCGTAAATAGCGGCAGATGATGCGTAAACCAGTCGATCAATATCATGTTTGTGTGCGCTGTTGATAATGTTTACAAAGCCGAGAATATTTTGCTGAGCTGAAAAGGCGGGATCTTCTAATGAATTTACAACAGAAACCTGAGCCGCTAAATTCAGGCAATGACTAACATCCTGCATGCATTGATCAACAGTTGAAGAATCGCATATATCGCCTTCAATAAACTCAAGTAGTTCATGTTCAGCAGGTAAATTATGACGAAAGCCGGAAGATAAATTATCTAAAACCCGTACTGGGATATTCTCTTCTAATAATAAATCAACGGTATGCGAGCCTATAAAGCCTGCTCCTCCGGCAATAAGTACTTTTTTCATGTAACTCAGGGTCCCTGTTTAATGCATGAATTATCTTTAATTAAGCGATATTTTTATTGTAGGTGTTAATATTTCTATTGTATATGATCTAATATATAGAAAGAAGGTATTTATACTCCTTAATTCCATGATGTTTTTTTTATAATTAAGGTACAGTATCTGTGTTTTTTTAAAATTAAATAGTAGTCAATAATTTATGCACTTAATAAATACCAAACAAGTCTTATTTATTGGCTTTAGTTCGATATTTACCTTAATGATTCTGATTGCGATGATCGCTTCAGATCAGATGCAGCTGACATTTACCAGTATCGATAATATTGTCAGAGGGAATAATAAAAAAACTAACCTGATCAGTATTATGCTGGTATCAGCCAGAGAACGTACAATCAGCTTGCAAAAGATGAGCAGGATGGATGATGCTTTTGACCGTGATGATGAATGGATGCAGTTTAATAGTTACGGTGCTAAATTTATCAGAGCGCGTAAGGAGTTTGTAGAATTAGGTGTTAGTGGTGATGAGGCTGCAATTCTTGCGGAGCAAGGCAGACTAACCAGCAAAGTGGTGCCGCTGCAACAGGAGATTTCTCAGCTTGCATTACGTGGTCAGGCAGCAAAAGCGGAAAAGCTATTAAGAGAAAAGGGAATACCTTCACAGGATAAGGTTTTTGTTCAGCTTTATAAATTATTAAGCCTGCTGGAGAATGAATCAAACCAGACCGTACTGAACGTCTCTGGACAACTGGAAAAAACAAAACGCAACTTAATGACGGTCATGCTGCTTATATTATTAGGTGGAATTGTTATCTCATTTGTTGTTTTTCGGCGTATCAGTACCGCTGAAAAAAAACTCTCGCGTGAAAAAGAACGTGCACAGGTAACATTGCATTCGATAGGTGATGCCGTTATTACGACAGATTCCAAAGGGTTCATAAAGTATATGAATGCTCTGGCAGAGGAATTAACAGAAGTTACTTTGGCACAGGTGCTTAATAATAAAATATCAAAATTATTCTCAATCAGTTCTGAACGAGACAAAAAAAATTTAAGGAACCCTGTATTAGAGGTGTTGTTGTCCAGAGTTACGCAGAGTTCTGATGGTTTTACCAGAATGGTAATGCCGTCGAATTCAGATTATGCCATTGAATACACAGCGTCCCCAATTTTTGATAAAGAAAAAAATCTGGCGGGTGTCGTGCTTGTTTTTCGTGATGTTTCAGAAAAGCGGGCGATGGCTACGCAGCTTAGCTATCAGGCAACTCATGATGAGCTAACGGGTTTGATTAATCGCAGAGAATTTGAAAACAGAATCGAAATGGCATTGATGTCAGCTCGTACTCAGGATCTGATGCATGCTATGTGTTATCTCGATCTGGATCAGTTTAAAGTTGTTAATGATACCTGTGGGCATATCGCCGGTGATGAATTATTGCGTCAGTTATCAGCGTTATTAAAAACGGAAGTTCGCTCGGGCGATACGCTTGCAAGACTGGGTGGTGATGAGTTTGGTGTTCTTTATATGAGCTGCAGTATAGAAAAAGCAAAGGAGCTGGCTGAAAAATTACGCGCTATCGTTAATGACTTTCAGTTTCACTGGGAGAATAAAACTTTTGCGGTCGGTGTAAGCATTGGTTTAGTTGCGGTTGATAAACACAGTAATTTACATGGACTATTGAGCACGGCAGACTCTGCCTGTTATGTTGCAAAAGACGAAGGCCGGAACAGGCTTCATGTATTTAACAATGACGATCAGGTGATTGCAGAACGTGAAGGCCAGATGCAATGGGTGCATAAAATTACCAGTGCTCTGGAGGACGGACGTTTTGAAGTGCACTGTCAGAAGATGATGGGGTTTGACCAGGCTGCACCCGAGCATTTCGAAATGCTGATACGCATGCGGGATGAAGAAGGTAAGATTATTCCGCCACTCGCTTTTATTCCTGCTGCCGAGCGTTATAACCTGATGACTTTGGTTGACCGCTGGATGATTGATCACTCTTTTAGTGCTATTAATGAGTTATTGAATGCTAGCAGTCATTCGAATCTGATGTTTTCTATCAATGTTTCAGCGCAGTCATTATGTGATGATGAGTTTTTGCCCTATGTGAAACAATTAATCAATCAAGCCGAAATTAATCCGTCACTGATTTGTTTTGAAGTGACAGAAACCAGTGCCATTATAAATCTGACACGTGCACAGAATTTCATAAAAGAATTAAAAGCTATGGGGTGTTATTTTTCACTGGACGATTTTGGTAGCGGCCTGAGTTCATTCAGTTACCTCAAAAATCTGAAAGTGGATTTCTTAAAGATTGATGGTGCATTTGTCAGAGATATTGTCGATGATCCGATTGACCGGGCAATGGTCGAATCGATTAATCAGGTTGGGCATATAATGGGTATTAAGACCATTGCGGAGTATGTTGAATCAGCCGAGATTCTGGCATTATTAAAAGACATGGGAGTCGATTTTGTGCAGGGGTATGAGATAGCAAAACCAGTGCCCATATCTGAGCTGGTTATTTAAGATTCGATCATAAAGCTCCTTATTAAAAGCCACTTTACCGTTTGTTTTAAGATTAATTGCTACAAGTTGTATAAAAAATATGCAAAAAATATCGGTTTTACTTCATTCCGTCGTTAATAATGGTTAAAATAGCTTGTTTTTCCAGCGCAAAGCGCGGAGAGACATAAATGTCTGACAAAGAAAACATCAAAGTGGGTCTGGTCATGGGTAGTAATAGTGACTGGCCTGTCATGCAAAAAGCAGC
>Ga0316207_10002745_pt1 | contig 17477 bp, 20 predicted proteins | sample 6weekpyrite_MG_FD_204943 | JGI IMG/M metagenome (GOLD analysis project Ga0316207, IMG submission 204943) | Microbial mat bacterial communities from mineral coupon in-situ incubated in ocean water Damariscotta River, Maine, United States -... | ecosystem: Environmental > Aquatic > Marine >...
CGTCGTTATTGATCCTGGCTCCAGCGTGTATGTTGGGCGTATGCTGCTGGCGCAGATAAGAACGATCACAAAAAAACCGGTTACTCATGTACTCAATACGCATATTCATGGTGATCACTGGTTAGGCAATCAGGCGTTCTCAGAAGCATTCCCGGACGTTGTCATCATGGCGCACCCGGATATGATTCAGCTCGCCAGAGCCGGTTCAGCTGAACAATGGATATCCATTATGTCGAAAGCAACGGATGGCGAGACAGATGGCACCCAAGCCGTTATTCCTGAACAAGCCATAAACGACAAACAGGTTTTAACAATAGGTGGGATGAGATTTCGAATTCATGCCCCGCAAAAAGCACATAGCTTTACCGATATCATGATTGAAGTGATTGAGGAAAGCGTGGTATTTCTTGGTGATAACGTTTTATATAAACGCTTACCCCGAATGAGTGATGGTACCTTTAAAGGCAATGCTATTGCGTGTCAGCTTGCAATAGATCTTAATGCAAAAACGTATGTACCCGGCCACGGCCCAAGTGGTGGTAAAAATGTCATTACGCCTTTTATGGATTACCTGAACATTATTTATCGTGAAGTCGGTAAAAACTATGAAGCCGGCATGACCGACTTCGGAATGAAACCGAACGTAATAGCCAAACTACAAGATTACGTTAACTGGTCTGATTTTAAGGAACAGGTTGGGAAACATATATCACTGGCCCTGCTGGAATATGAAGCCGATTCCTTTTAGTGAATGATATGAGCACCCAAATGGAGTGACTAATTGGAATCACTCCGTTCTATTCTTTGCCTTCCTCAGCTTGAGCAGCAAAAGAAGACCTAAGAGCATTGTGACTAACAATAAATACCGATAATTTTCGTACAACCACCTTTTTTCAGAATCAATATTAATATTTTCACTACTCTGGCCAGAGCTAATTCTTTGCTGTAGGTTATTAGTAAGAACACTGGCATAATTCTTTTTCAAATCTTTTGTATTATATGTGTCAGGTGCCATCTTGACATAACGCTGAAAATAAGCCTTATATTTTTCAGGTCTACGCATTGAATAGTTGATCCTCCCAGCTATATAGTAACTTTCAGCTGCTGCAGGATTAAGCTTTATCGCCTTAACGATATTGCGATTAGCCTCTTCATAATCTCTGGCGAATTGCCATTGTGTCATCGCCAAAGTATGGTAAGCCGTCGCGTAACCTTCATTTAATTCAATCGCCTCTTTAAAAATAGATATGGCCTTTTTATAATCCTTTTTATTGTAAAAGCTTGATGCCTTTTCATATAGTTCAATTGCTTTTTCCTGATCTAATTTGGTAATTACCTTCTCGCTATCCGCAGCGCCCATATCTGTCAAAGCATCTACTATCTCATCAAACCCCTTCTCTTTAGCTAAACTTAGTGCGGTATGTTTTAACGCATTCTTTATGTCAAGATCAACATCCGCTTCTAATAATGCCAAAACAACATTTACGTGACCACGAGAAACCGCTAAGTGTAGAGGGGTGTCGCCTGAGTTCGATTGCGCATTTAAATTAATATTACGAACCTTCTTCAATATTTGAGTGGTCGAAAGATACCCATCCAGTGCAGCCAAATGAAGTGGCGTATTTCCTGATAAGTTTTTATTATTACCCAAAGATGGTGCTTTGTTTAACAGAACCGAAATAATCCTGTCATAGCCCTGAGCTGCGGCAAAGTGAGCAGCAGTATTTTTACCATCAGGTGTTCCAAGATTTATATCTGCACCACCAGAAATCAATACTGAACTTATAGCGGGTTCATTCTCAATCGCCGCAAGATATAATGGTGCATAACCAAACGAATTGAAAATATTAGCATCTGCTCCTGCCGCCAATATTTTCCTGACAAGCGTGACTCTACCCTTCTTGATAGCAAGATGAAGAAGAGTGTTGCCAAGGATATCTGTCCGATTTAAATCTCCACCAGCCTCAACAAATATGTCAATGATATTATTCTGGTGATTCTCATCTTTTGTAGATAATAGTGCAATCAACGCATTGGTGAAATCCGGATCTGGTGTTTCATTTGACCAGCTTTGAAATCTCTTAAAAATACGCTTTTCACCCCAGACAGACCTGGCAAGATGGTTCCAGTTACCCGTTGATTCAGAAAAATACTTACGTGCAGATTCACGATCTCCATGCAATGAAGCCAATTTCGCCATGAGATGCATATCACTGTCGACAACATCATAGTTTTCACTATAAGCCTGAAAACTTTTCTGGATTAATTCCCAATCAAAACCATAATATCCATATTTGTCATCATTGATCTCACTCTTAATATACCTAATCAGCCAGTAATACATTTCAGGTGTCTGTTGTAGCTTATCATTATCGACAACACTTTTAATAAAAGCAGAGGTAAGCGCGTATGACCCTCCCCACTTCGGTAATAGTGCATTCATCACTTTATAGTAAACAGGATAGTAGTCAGGTGCGATTCGCTCAGCCTCAGCAGCTAAAATAATGATGTCCTGATTACTCTTCCCAGCCCCATTATAAGCAACAATCAAATAGTTATATAAAGTAGGATCACTCGCGTTTATCGATCTTAGTTGATCACCGATCTGAATAACCTTTTGTAATTTTTCTTTAAACTTTTGTCGACCAATCCTGGTTACCGTACTCGATACTCCTGAGCCTCTGTACGCCCACGCGTAACTAATGTTGACTGCCATTAGTGCTATTTTAGCAGTTATTGAATTGGGCTTTGCCTTTATCCAGTCATTGATAAGATTCTCTCTCATCTCAAACCCGGCAATGTCGCGTGATTGAATATCATCATCAATACCGCGGTAAATATCTACTAATTTCCAACTTGCAGTTGGATATTTTGATTTCTTATCTAACAATTCTTCTGCAAGTTCATCTAATTCATCAAACTTACGCTCGAGCAGCATTTTATTTATATTTTTTCGAAAATCACTCCTTAGAAATCGATTCCGATCAATTACAAAATATAGCTTCTCTACTCTTTCCTGTTGTTCGTCGACTTCCTTGCCAGTAGCATCATCATCAACACGCGCATCACGAATATTATTCAATTCAAGCGCATAATATTTATCGCCATACATTTTTACTATATTTTCATCTTGCTCACCAAGACGCCCCTTTATCTCGAGCCCGCCCCACATTGTTAACGTTTCACTATACACATTGGGGGATAAAAACATTAGGCTAAACAAAATACTTAGAATCCTTAAAGACTTAATCATTTTATTTTCTTCCTTGATAGTGATATGGGTGTAAAATCATCGTTAAAACTCTAAACGTAGATTTTACTTTTTTCCTACGTCAAGCATTCTTACTAGCCATTTTGATGAAACTCGATTACATTCTTATCCTGATCACGTATGAAGAACATAACCCCGCCATCTGGTAGTGTTATTGGGCCTTCTGTAATATTAATTCCCAAACGCTCTATTTCCCCCTGAACTGCATTAATATCATTGACGTCTAATGCAATATGCGTATATCCAGGATATTTTTCCTCTACATCCATTAAAATATTTTCCGTAACCCCCGAGTTTGCATTCAGGATCAAGTTCAAGTTGATGCCAGAAGGATGCTCCATAATGGCAACCGGTTCCGGTCCGATTGGACCAACAATAAAAACAAACCCGAGCTGTTCATAGAAGAGTCTTGCGTGTTCCAGACTCTCAACTCTGATTCCAATATGATTTATTCCAGAAATTTCTTTCATTAGTCCCTCAACATTGTTTACGATCTTAAGCCACTATACGTAATCATTTTACACAAAAGACGTATCTTCTAGATTAATAACCTTCAAATAATCTATATTGGAATGGTTTGTGTCTTGTCCTCATTTCCTTTCATTAATCCACACGCAATGGTGCACGACTCGCTTTGGCACGAAACCAGTTAATTGACCTAAAAACAGGTTTACGCGTTACCAGCCATCGTTCAAACTGATATTTGCCTGGGAAATTGACCATAATGAGCCCAATAACAATCGTCAACATACCCTGGCCGGGTAATACCAACATCGCGATGCCCATCAAAATAATCACGTACCCCAACAGGTTCTTACCCGTTAGTATAATCATACGTATAACCGGATGATGTTCGGCCCACTCTGTACGCTCACGCCGAGCATGGCTAAAATAATCATCAGGTATACGGATCACAAGCGCTGGCACAATGACCAACGTACCCACAAAGGTAATTCCCGACACAATCAGTGACCAAAACACCAGGGTTTCATGTGATTGTATGTATTGAAGTAAAGCATCAAGCATTGTTCAGATCGTTGTTCGTTAATCCTGTTACAATAGAAAAAATAGGGAACGAGGATTTATTAGCCGCGCATGATGATTGCCTATTTATAATGCCTCTATCCCCTTTCCGCGACGAACTATATTACAAATTGTTCTCTGTTAGCTGTTTTTAAATCTTTTGATTATTTCCATGGATATTAAAATGGTTCCAATAACGCAACGCGTATATGTCGATCGCTATTAACTGATTAATTATCCACCTGTCACTACATATTATATTTAACTAACTGTACGAACTTTTCAACATCTTCTTTATATTCATCAGGTCTATAACCGTTATTGCAATCGGCATGTAGATGCCCGCCATAATTCATACCCAGATAGCCAAATGTGTCTTTGAACGCGTTTAAAAACGAACCATCCGCTTCACTACTAATTGAAGTACATACAATATAGGCAGTTTTATCCTTTAACTTACGGCCTATATTTTTCAGCTCCTCCAAATCTAAAAAATCAGACGTTCTATCAATGAATATTTTCATCTGAGCACTAGCGGCATACCAATAAACAGGGGTTACAAAAATAATATTTCTATATTTTAATAGATGATTCATTATTACCATGAAGTCATCATCGATATTCTTATGTTCGTAATCATAAGGTGAAATATTCTTGCCAGAAAGGTCAATGACATCTATTTCTAACTCATCCGCAACCCAGTCTATAAGCTTGCCTGTATTACCATTTCTTCTCGCACTTGCAAAAATAGCGATGGTCTCGTTCACTCAGGGTTACTCTCTAATGGTGTAAAACACTTGAATTCATCGGCTAGCAACCGGTGGGCATGCGGATTGCCCATAAAACCCAAGTGACGGCTTAACTTGTCTGGCTGGAATAACTTGCTATATGCAACCCCAAATAAGCACATTGACTAATCCCTCCCAAAAAACTCTTTTATAAATGTATACATTGCAAACAGTGAAATTGCCATTATCAGTGGCCCAAAGAACAATAGATCTATCCTGATATTAGATTTATTTGAATATGCAATATATTCATTTACGCCGAAAAGCAACCAGGAAAAAAATGCCAACAATAATGGCCAAACAAGTTTCATTTTTATTTTACCGTTATTAAAGATTACGGCAATAATCAATAGGCCAATAAAAACAAACCCCATTATAACGGCTCTTTCAGGGTGCCAAACAAATGGCTGAATGGGTGCGTAAAGTATTTTTAATAGAGAATCCATCTCATTAGTCCACTATTGCATATAACGCGTTACTAAGCGGCGCGCTGTAGCGCGCCCGGTGGAGGTCCACAGAGCCGGAAAGTACTTGAGCAACTTGTTATGCCTTCTTCCCTTTGATGTTGCCAAAGTCAGGCTTCTCTTTGCGGATTAGCTTATCCATGAATTTATCGAACCTCTTCTTTCTGGTTTCGGGTTTCTTTGCAGATTCCAATCCATATGCAATTGCGTAGCGATTGGATTTGGTTAGCGTCTCATAGAACTGTTTCGCCTGCGGCATGCTCTCCAGAGCTGCAAGAAAGTCGGCTGGAACCTTCATCTCACTAGCCGCATAGGCATTTTCCCAACGACCGTCCGCTTTCGCCGCGCGAACATGCGCAAGCCCCGGCTCCTTCATCCGTCCCTCAATTATCAGCCGTTCGACATGTTCTGTATTCCTCTTCGACCAATTACTTTTCGCCTTCCTCGGAGTAATCCGTTGAAGGTAGGCCTGGTCATCGATCGACTTCTTGACACCGTCAATCCAGCCCCAGCACAGCGACTCAATCACAACTTCGTTCCAGTTCACGCTCGGAATCCCAGTTCCCTTCTTGAACATCTTAATCAAAAGTTCGCTTTCGGTGGCATGGTTCGCTTGTAGCCACTTACTCAGATCTTTTGGTGACTTAAAGGTCATCGTTCTAGGCGTATCGGGTTCAGGCATGAAATCAGATTCTCTTGGCATAACGTTAAAACTCAGGCGCTCAGTTTATTTTGCCCCGGCGTGAGTGTTTTTTAGGCAATTGATTCATTTAAGTATCCATTGACAGTGTGCACAAAGATAAGTCTTTAATATTCCAGTCGTTTGCAACAGCATTATTTGAAACATTTTTTGCCTTTCACTATTGTAGATATGTAGCACGGGGGCTAACCGAAAATATCCATGCCTTTTATATCTAAGGCTAAACTGCCACAGTGCTGTTTCACTAAATTTAAATGATGCTAACTGATAGACAAGGTCTGAAGTATACATTTTCTCATAATTCTACCTTCCATCTATAATAATGTTTGTATCATAACCTTTACCTACTTCAACAAGCACATCTATTCTTTCACAAAAAAACTGAAATTTTGGTTCCTCATATAATTTTTATGTTTTTTTAATGGCAAGAAATTGTTCACTATCATAATCAGTAATCCGGAATTCCAGCCTTTCAGCTTGCTCATCTGTAATCACAGGTGTACGTATAGCGGAGCCTAATGCATAACCCTGAACCCATTTTCTTTTGCCATATATCGTGTCCATATAATTATCGAAGGTCCCAAAAACAGGATTAAATGTTTTTAATGATTCTAGTCTACTTTTATTTCATAATTAACAGAGAATGCATTTTCAATGAGAAAAACACACTAAATAAAAGAAGGCTAGCCGCAAATATTATTTTTTTATCAATGTGATCATGGCTACCACCTAACTTATGAATTAAGGGCGCGCGACTTTTACGCGTCCTTTTTGAATGACTTGTTAGGCTGAGCTCTCATTTATCATGAATGTCACAGCCAAAATTAATAATATTACCGTCTAGATCTTTCACGCCAAAATCTCTTAATCCATATTCTTGATCGGCTGGCTCAACAACTATATCAGCGCCATTTTGTTTACATAATTCAAAGTAGTTATCAACTTCATTAGTAATAATACTAATCTTTCCAGTTCCTGGGTTTTGTCTTGATATATCTTTACCTATCAAGTGTATTGAAACACTTTCTCGATCTAAACCAAGATAAGTAATAGGGTTCCCCCACTCAAATGAAAGATTAAACCCTAATGTATTTACATAAAAGTCTCTGGATTGTTCTAAATTCTCAACTGTAAGTATTGGGATACAACATTCAAATTTGGTTTCCATACCTTATGATCCTTTGTTAAGCCTAACTATCGAGCTCACGTGCCTGCTCAGCATGTCGCGTGGTCTATAAACATCTGCTTAAAAATTTATTTTCATCAAATCAACCAGTTAAAAACTTATTAAAAACTTATATAGCTTGTTATTGGACCTGAAAATTTAGATCGATTGTCACTTCATTCCCTGCTGTATGGCTTCAATTACGCCTTGTGTTATTTCCTTTGCCACGGTTTCTGCCTTACTGCCCCTGGCAATAACATCAGGTCTGACGAACAGTACTTTTGTCATGCCTTGCTTATAGGTCATGGTGATGTGAAGCGGGCAAAGTGCCAACATATCCGGATCGGTGTTACTGACTTTATTGGCGTACCAGCCGTTACAAAACACCATGCTTTTAATGCGTTCTAGTTTGTTCTGGTTGTAGTCATTACCCCAGTTCTTGCCAAAGCGTGCCAGGTTGGCACCAATATCGGGTTCAAATACAACAAAGAATTTGTTTTGCTCAAGGGCTTTATAAACGGCCTGGTAGCTCGTGTCGAAGTCGGCTTTTTTCTCGACGACAAAGACAGGCTTAGGGTCACCCGCATGAGCTGTGAGTGTTGTTAACAGCGCAGTAAGTAGAACAAGCTTCCTTAGCATTAGGTTTCCTTTTGATTAACTGTCTATTTTTGTTGTTCTGCTTTCTTCTTGGCGACATTATCGCGTAAATAAACCGGTATTGCTTCTGCCGCGGTGAGCGTAGCACCCTGCTCTACCGACTGTGCTGCCAGCATAGCGATATACTGCGCCTGAGGGAAGCATGTGCCGTCAATTCCAATAATGCGTTGCCCTGTCAGGGCTGATAGTTCATCTCGGTAACTATCCCATCCACTGCCGATACCCCGCCACTCGCCTTCAGCGGGTAACGTTACGTGTTGCGGCGGGCAGACTTGTTCGGCAATGATTTCTTGCGCACCTTGTTCGCTACATACATAGCATGCCCAGTAAACCTCACCCATACGTGCGTCAATGGCCGTCATTACGTAACTTGTTTTCTGTTCCTGCCAGGCCGCAAAGGCCATGGCCGCTAACGATGAAACAGGCACCACCGGTAAGTTATGTGCAAAGGAGATGCCTTGCACAACACCGGTTGCGATACGCACACCGGTAAAGGCACCGGGGCCGCGGCCAAAGGCAATCGCATCGAGTTGATTTAATGCAGTATTGGTTTCAGCCAGTAATTCATCACACATTCCCAAAATCAGGTCGGCGTGTTGGCGAGGTGCAACTTGGTAACGCTGCACGACGTCGTCACCATTCAAGATAGCGGCAGAACAAGCCTCGGTTGAGGTGTCTATTGCAAGTATTCTCATGGCTAAGCCTCAATCGCCTCTGGCTGTTCGCTATTGCGCTGATAAAAGGTCTCTACATCTTCCTGCACACGCGTTATCGGCATAGCCGGCAAGCTCTTCAAGAACAAACGACCATAGGACTTTGAATACAGCCGTGGATCGCACAGCATTAACACGCCGTAATCATCACCGTCGCGGATCAATCGCCCTGCACCTTGTTTAAGGCTGAGTACCGCTGAGGGTAATTGAACAGCCATAAAGGGGTTCTGGCCTTCTTTACGCATGGCATCAATCCGTGCCTTTAAAACAGGATCATCCGGGCTGGCAAACGGTAGCTTATCAATAATCACACAGGTCAGTGCTTCACCACGCACATCAATGCCTTCCCAAAAGCTGGCAGTCCCCAGTAACAGCCCCTGACCATGTTCGCGAAATTTCTTTAATAATTCACTGCGCGGCATGCTGCCCTGCACAAATAAGGGATGATCTGTGCGCTGTTCAAGTAATCGCTCTGCTTCCTGTAAGGCGCGGTGACTGGTAAATAAAATAAACACACCGCCCGTACTGGCTTCAATAACCGGTAAGGCCTTATCAATAACGGCTTGTGTGTACTCGCGCGAGTTGGGTTCTGGCATCGCGGTCGGAATATAGGTTAAGGCTTGTTGTGCAAAATTAAACGGGCTATCAAAGCGATGTGTTATCGGCTCACCGAGGCCCATACGATTTGAGAAATGATCAAAACTATCCCCCACTGCCAGTGTTGCGGAACTAAACACCCATGCGGCTCGGCTCGATCTAATATGACTGTCGAAAGTGTCGGAGACTTCCATGGGTGTCAGGTGAAAACTAAAACTACGCCGGTGCGTTTCAAACCACTGCACCGAGTCTTCTACTGGCTGCCCTGTTAATTGCGGCAACAGCAAACCAAAGGCCTGCGCGCGTTTAAAACAATGCTCCAGGCCACGTTCACGTTCTGCGGCTGGTTCCAGGGCATCTTCCAGACCTGATATTTTTTCAGCGAGTTCGTTAAGGGCATCCGTCAGTTTTTCCTGTTTTTGTAAGGCTTGCCAACTGCCGCGCTGCGATGCGTTACCCAGTGCCAATCTTAAATCCGCCGTCGCCTTTTGTAAGTCTTGTGCCGCAGTATTTATTAGTTTGTGTTCTTTGGCATGTTTTAAATGTTCGGCAATGGCGTCATTAGCCAATTCATTAAGCTGGCGGCTACTTAAGCGTAAACCAAAAAACTGTGCGGCGGCTTCCGGTAATTGGTGTGCCTCATCAATAATAAAGGCATTGGCTGCGGGTAGTACTTCACCAACACCGTCATCACGCAACGCCATATCGGCGAGGAGTAAATGGTGGTTCACTACAACGATGTCTGCCTGCTGTGCGCGCTTGCGTGCCTTAAACATAAAACAGTCATTGTAAGACGGGCAGTCTTGCCCCAGGCAATTATCTGCATTGGCGGTGACGGCTGACCAGATCATGGCGTCTTCTGATAACACACTGCACTCGGCAATATCACCACTACTGGTTTGCACTTGCCAGTCACGCACTTGTTGCCATTGCGCGCGTAGCTCGGGTTTCTTAAAACGTGATTTCTCAGCCGCGAGTTCAAGCCGGTGCAAACAAAGGTAATTAGCGCGACCTTTCAGCAAGGCAATCGCAACAGGAATATTCAATGCTTCGCGGACAGTAGGAATGTCACGATGAAAGAGTTGATCTTGTAAGGTCTTGGTGCCGGTAGAGATAACAATCTTTTTACCAGACATGAGTGCGGGCACTAAATAGGCAAAGGTTTTTCCTGTGCCGGTTCCCGCTTCAGTGACAAGCACGTGATTATGATCAATGGCCTGCTCAACCGCCAGTGCCATTTCCTGTTGTGCTTCACGGGGGGCAAAATTTTCAATATGACGCGCTAGTGCGCCATCACTACCGAGTTGTTCTGCAGAATCAAGCATGGGGGTGCGTCGTCAATCAGGCGCTGGCGCTAGCGTCGGTGTCTTCCCGGCTCCATGCCAAATCACCAATGATCTTAAACTTGGCTACTGACATTGCGCCTCGCTTGCTGCGTTTAGATTCTGAATCCTGCATCGCGTCGGCAATCACCTCATGGCTGGCCTGGTAGATCTCAAGTGGCTCATAGCGCTCATCAAGCAAGACCAATACGACTAAATCCCAGTCTTGATCAAGTTTAAGCTGCCCGACACGCTGGCCAGACGACTTGCCATCCGGGATCACACGCGCCTTAATCTGCACGCGCATACCATCGCGCTGCCCAGTGCCAATGGCATCATGACCACTGACACGTGGCTGACATAGTTCAAGACCGAGTAAGGTTACCGCATCATGCTCGGCAATCTCGCTACTAATGCCCGCAAGCGGTTTGCCCATGGTATTACGGTAATCACTGGCTAGAACACGAGCCTGATTAATAAGTTTATCGACGGCGTAAACGGACACGGGCCTGATCCCTTCCCTTATATATAGAATCAGGGAGTGATTGTACCCTGATTCAATTTATTATGTAGGTAATATTATGGCGCTAACAGCATGAAAGCAAATGATTTAATGTTATTGGCCTTGTGTGTGGTTTACCGCGCACGTTGCAACGCCGCTTCGGCTTTGCCCGTCTGCCCCAGACCACGGTATGCCTCGGCCATGATTAACCAGTTATTCCGTTGAACCGGGCGCTGGCCACCGGCAAGTGCATTCGACTTTGCCGCTATATTAAGTGCCAATTTCCACCTTTTTTGTCGCAACCGTACAACGGCAAGTTGCTGCCAAACCATGGCATCCCGTGGTGCGATGCGCAGCGCCCTTTCCAGGGTAGCCGCTGCAATTGTGTACTTGCCGGCTTTCGCCTGAGATTTAGCAGATAAACGCAGTTTCGCCACGGCGGAACCCGACTGGGCTGGTGCGGCCAGTGCTATCTTGGGTGGCGAAATACGCGTTGCTGGAACAGGTGCCACCGTTATTCGCTGTTCAGGGTTATCGACCTTACTACCCGCCTCTTCGACAGGGGCGGGTGTGGTGCGCGAGCCTAACGAGCCACAACCTGCCAGCAGTAATAACGTGCTAATAACGGCAATAAATCGTGTTTGCATCTTAGTTATCTGTTCCAAATAGGTTTAAAAAACCATCAACTGTATCGGCAAATGCCCCGCCAGCACATTCTGCATACTGTTGTGGTGCCGAACCTTTTATAAATGGCAACACCAGCGTGTCTTCACAGTCATCACTGCCGCGTAAACCACTTTTGCGTTCAATCCACTGCTCTTCAATATCCGCAGGGGGTGTTAGTGACAAAGGTTGCGTTTGAATACCTCGCATCATACTCCCCCAGACACGCATTGCACCACTGGCACCGGTTAAGCGTGCGGCACGATTGTCATCCATTCCCAACCACACCACCGCAACATGGGAACCAGTAAAACCGGCGAACCAACTATCACGCAGATCATCCGTGGTGCCTGTTTTACCCGCAACGGCCATTGCTTCAGGTAAGCTGTTTTTTAGACCACGTGCCGTGCCTTCCTCAACAACCGACTGAAGCGTGGTATTAATGAGGTACATTGATTCTGGACTGAACACCTGTTCAACCGTCAGAGGGTATCGCTGCAAGGCCTTACCTTTTACATCCAGTACTTCTCGAATCGCACGCAATGGGGAACGAAAACCCGATGCAGACAAGGTTTGATACATTTGTGTTACTTCAATCGGACTAAATGCGGCTGTGCCGAGTGGTAATGATGGGAACCGGTGTACTGATCGCCGTACACCCAATTGCGTTAAGGTACGGGCAATACTATCCATGCCTAATTGCTGCCCCAACCGTACTGTCGATACGTTATAGGAATGAATCAAGGCATCACGGAGCAATACCTGGCCATGATATTTTCTGTCATAGTTTGCCGGGCGCCATATTTCATTATTACCCAGGTCGATAGTGAGCGCAGTATCATCCAGTTTTGATGCCAGGCTGTATTGCTCTGAATCAAGTGCCGTTAAATACACCGCCGGTTTTATAAGTGAACCGATGGGTCGCACGGCATCAAGTGCCCGATTAAACCCACCCAGGCGAACATCGCGACCACCCACCAGGGCTAGTACTTCACCTTGATCAGAGGACGTCACCACTACTGCCCCTTGTAATTTCTTCGCTGGCAGTTTTCTCTGCTTCTCAAGACTTGTAACTGTTTTTGTCAATGATGATTCAGCTTGCCATTGAACATGCGGATCAAAACTTGTAAATATCTGCAAACCTTCCGAGCGTAAATCTTCGTCGCGATAATCTCGTATTAACTGTCGTCGCACAAGATCCAGATAGGCAGGGTATTGCGTTGCACTGGCACGCGGCTTAGGCACTAATTGCAATGCGCGTTGCGTGGCACGCTGATAACGGCGTTTATTAATCAAGCCTTGTTCAAACATTAATTTCAAAACCAGGTTGCGTCTTTTTATTGCGCGCTGGGGATGGCGACGCGGGTCATAATAAGACGGCCCTTTGATTGTACCCGCCAGTAATGCCATCTGTGCAAGATTAAGTTCATTCAATCGGCGACCAAAATAAAAGTGACTCGCTAAACCAAAACCATGTATTGCGCGTTGCCCGGACTGGCCTAAATAAACCTCATTGAGATAGGCCTCAAGAATTTCATCTTTGTCATAATGCCACTCAAGCAACAAGGCCATGATGGCTTCATTGGCTTTTCGAATCAGACTACGCTGCTTGCTTAAAAAAAAGTTTTTGACCAATTGCTGTGTGATCGTGCTACCACCCTGCACGGTTCTGCCAGCGCGCAGGTTAACCCACATGGCGCGTAAGATGGCACGTGGCACAATGCCATGATGAGCATAAAAATCACGATCTTCTACCGCAAACAATGTGTTAACTAAAAGCTCTGGCGTATTTTTTAATTGAATTAATAAACGATCTTCTTTGTGCGCAGGGTAAATACCACCGATCAATAATGGTTCTACTCTTACCAAATCAATATCGGCACCCGAACCACGTTGGCGCAGCGATACAACTTCGTCGCCATTAAAACGTATCGATATTTTTTTAGCTGGTTCAACACCATCCCAAAATTCAAATTCACGCGTCACCAGGTGAATGTCATTGCCTGTTCGCCAAAAACTGGCTGGGCTATTCAGTCGTGAATTTTTCTGAAAACCTATCTTCTTTATCTCACGTATAAGATCATTCGGGCTTATTCTAAGTCCTGCATATAATTCAAGTGGTCGCGCATAGACGCGTGCAGGTAATGACCAGCGCTTACCTTCAAACTGACTACGAACGGTGTAATCCAGATAGGCGACATAGAGGCAGCCAAGAACCGCACCAAGAATGAATAACCTCGTTAACCATTTTCGCAGAAATGATGATTTTTGTTTTCGTCGCGTGGTTTTACGTTTACGGGATTTTTTACGAGGCACAGGAATTAAGCTTTATATTAAAGAACGATATCATACGCAGTATAACAAACTGTTGCATTTTTCGCTGGCATCATCGTCAAGACCCTCTATACTTTCTGTTATGTCATTTCTGAGATTTAGCCACTATTTATCGCTATTACTGGTGTTTCTAGTCACCTCATGTAGCCATCAGCCTGCCTATATCGACAGGCCCGTGCCACAACATGGCAATACATCTCAATCTGACACATCGCGCTCATTACTGGCCTTTGCCTTACAACAACAAGGCATTGCCTATCGATACGGCGGTAGCCACCCTGCTACTGGCTTTGACTGCAGTGGCTTTATTCAGTTCAGTTATGGCCACATTGGCAAACGCGTTCCACGCACAACAAAAGTACAGTACCAAACCAGCCAACCCATACCACTTAGCCAGATTCGTCCTGGTGACCTGCTCTTTTACGAAACACAAGGACGACGCCCGGGGCATGTTGCGCTGTATCTTGGCCGTGGTGAAATGATTCATGCCCCCTCATCGGGTAAACATGTCCAGATTAGCCGACTCAATAATCCCTATTGGCGTACACGGTTAGTTGCTGCTGGCCGGTTTTAGGGTGGCCTATAAGTTACTGTTTATTAATAAATAATGTGTATTTATTACTGTTTTTACTTTCTCAGCATCCCCTGCATGTGACATTTTCACACTTTCAATGCGTCACTGTTCATCGTCGATTCAGCGGATAATCCGGATACTGTCCTCAACGACTTAGAGAGAGGGCAAAATAATGAATTCACTACAACCGCGTGATAAACACATTCATCATCACAATGGTGGGCTTTTCCAACGAATCTCCATTTATGTCATCATCGTATTGGCGATAGCCATGCTAGCTTTTGCCACCATGGCGAGTGCGAGCGATGCTAAAGCCCCTGAGCAAATCATCAGTGAAACCACCAATAGAATGCTTGATGCGCTTAAACAGGAACAGGGGCTAATCAAGCAACAACCGAACCGCGTTAATGCATTAGCCAATCAGATCATCATGCCGCATATTGATTTTCAGAGCATGTCATCGTGGGTATTGGGCAAGTATTGGCGCCGTGCAACGGCTGAACAAAAGCAACAATTCCCAGTACAGTTCCGCCGCCTCATATTGCGTACCTATGCAACGGCATTATCAGAGTACACAGATGAAACCATTCATTACTTACCATTGCGTGCCAGTGATGGTGATAGCGATGTAACTGTGCGCACCTTTATCGAACGCAGTTCAGGCCCTGGTATCCCTGTCGCTTACCGGATGCATCAGGTGCAAAAAGACTGGAAGGTTTACGACATCAGTATTGATGGTATTAGCCTTGTCAATAATTACCGCCGCAGTTTCTCAATTGAAATACGCAGACATGGTCTTGATGGTCTAATTAACAAACTTGCTACCAAGAATGCCCGCTATAACGCTAAGCAAAGTCAGTTAGCAAGCAACCAGTAACTATTCTTCTCCTCCAGTAGTGGTATCAGGGTGGTACCTTTGGTCGCTACAGCATTTGCTGCAGCGACCTCTTTTAACTTGAAAGGTAAGGAGTGAACAGTGCCATCATTAAGCATGATGTTCCCGGCACTTACAGCTTGCGCCTGTTACACTGATAACACTTGCGTCTAAATTTCAATGCATCAACATCATTCTTGATTCTACAATGATGTCGATTACCACTATTATTAAAGCAACCTGCTAACAAGTGATGTGTCACACAAGCAGGATCACAATCCAGTATTTCTTGTGAGATGGCATACAGAATTTTCATATGCCCGCTCCGGCTGTTGTTAACAACACACCAACGCGTCGATCAAACACATAACCCGACCTGTCCTTTTCTGCACTTAAAGGACGACGCTCGCCGTGTGCCGTTATATGCATACGTTGCTTTGGCCAGCCTGCCCGACATAGGACTTTGGCGACCGATTTAACGCGTTGCTCAGACAGTAGTTGGTTGTACGCATCCCCGCCTTCACGATCGGCATGACCACTAAGATGAATATGCAATTTATCAACCGCGGAAAATGACTTTGCCATATCAGACAGCTGTTTAATAAAAACCGGTTCTAACAAATGACTGTCATGCCTAAATTGCACAGCCGTACTAAAACCATTATCCAGGCCTGAAAAATCCAGTGACTGCGCCTGTTGCTTCGACATTGCAGTGCGATGCATGACTTCTTGCTTCACCAATTGCTTATTTACTTTTTGTAACTTATTAAGATTATGTTCTGATTGTTCCAGTTTGCTATACATTAGTGCCAGCTCCTGCTCGGTGTCAGCAGCCGACATGGTCACACCACTCATAACGCCACCGGCGATAGCGCCGATGGGACCTCCCAACACCCCCCCTAATACTGCTCCCAGGCCTAAGCCACCCGCTTGTTGCAATGTTATTTCTTCATTGTACTCATCATCCCCGTAGATACCCGTCGCCTGTACCGAGGTACTTGCGAATGCGATACAAATGCTTAATGCCATGGTTAACTTTTTCATTTTCATACTCTCCTGATTTAATTGGTCCAGCGTACCCATCCGTGGGTGATAGCGTGGAGGTGACGATAGGTTCCCTTGCTGCGCCGGAATGCTTTGACGGAAGATATTTAAAGATATTTTCATGGCAATACGGTGCTATGAAAAAGCCAATGTCGTGTTCAAATGTGGCAGAAATATGGCAATCTAACCGCCTCACATGACCTGACAATCAGGTTCAGGTAAAGTACTTATAATGAATACGCAACAAAATAATAAGCAAATCTGTCTATGAGTCGTCGTATCGCCATTGTTGAGGATGAACCTACCATCCGTGATAACTACGCAGATGTGCTTCGCCGACAGGGCTATGAAGTACACACCTACCCGGATAGACCGACTGCACTATCTACATTCCAGCTCCGCTTACCCGACCTGGCCATTCTTGATATTGGTTTAGGCGATGATATTGAGGGTGGTTTCGAGCTTTGTCGGGAATTAAGAGGCCTGTCCAAAAGCCTGCCGATTATTTTTTTAACTGCCAGAGAAAGTGATTTTGATACGGTTTCCGGATTACGGCTAGGCGCGGATGACTACCTAACCAAGGATATTAGCTTAACGCATTTAACCGCCCGCATTGCCGCACTATTCAGACGTGTTGAAGCACTTCGCAGCCCACCTGATTGTGAAGAAATTATTCATCGCAACAAACTCCTTATCGATATGCAACGCATGCGTGTTGAATGGGGTGGACAATCCCTGGAACTTACCCTGACCGAATTATGGATTGTACATGCCCTGGCAAAATTT
>Ga0316207_10002746_pt1 | contig 17471 bp, 14 predicted proteins | sample 6weekpyrite_MG_FD_204943 | JGI IMG/M metagenome (GOLD analysis project Ga0316207, IMG submission 204943) | Microbial mat bacterial communities from mineral coupon in-situ incubated in ocean water Damariscotta River, Maine, United States -... | ecosystem: Environmental > Aquatic > Marine >...
GCCTCTACTTATCATCGATCTGATGACGATATCTACATTGACGAAGAGTTAAGCGATGAATTTGAAAAACAAAAAGATGAGTCTGAATTAGATTCACCTGACCTAGACGTAGATGATGAACAGCAACATTGGCAATCCGAAGTCAGTACCAGTCTTCAGGAAAATATTAACTCCGATGAACTAGAACCTGATCTGGATACTGATCCTGAACTTGTCGACAACTCAATTGAAGATATCACCACAGAACTTGAAGCACTTGAAGAAATAATCTCTCATGAGCCTGAACAAGACGAAATGGATCTTGGTGATTTAGATGTCGACACTGAGCCGGCATCAACCGAACCTGATAGGATTATTGTTGTTCATGTGCTGGCAAAAGAAGGTGAGGTATTTAAAGGTGCTGACATCCTCAATAGTCTGTCTCATCTAGGGCTGCAATACGGTGAGATGAACGTTTTTCACTGTCTTGGTACCAATAATAAAAGTATTTTCAGCCTTGTGAATGCCGTTGAGCCAGGTATCTTTGATCTGTCTGAAATGGATAACATGATCACACCGGCATTACTTTTGATGATGTCTCTTCCTAATCCGCTACCTGCCCTCGAAGCCTATGATGGCATGCTAGAAGCAGCACGCTCACTTACATCATCGCTGGATGGGCGTTTATGTGATGACACACGCAGCGTGTTAACGCGACAAGCGATTGATGAGCTTCGAGCTGAGTTAGCTAGCCTATAGTTTTTGCACCGAGACAATTGTTGTCGACCAAAGCAAATAAGTACCCTTAGCGCTGAATAACTCACGTATCATTTAGACCCACTCTAACCCCTACAATTTGTAATAGCATAGATTTAAGGTTATAAAGAGTCATATATTAACCATATAAATTGTAAAGGTATGGGGTAAGCATCGATTACTGGTTAATACCTAGTAAATGACTCAAGTTTACATATTCCTGCCGACAAAAAATAAAAATAACATCGTTACATTGGCAAAAAAAATACATTGATAAGGAGTCGGTGTGTGAAGTTTTATTCACTTGCTAACATGGTCATTCTTCATATCATTTTTATAATGATATCGCCTGATGTGTTCGCAGCTCAAAATAGCGAGGTAGTGGATAAAGTCCTTAAGGTGGGTGTTCGTTCGCATAGCGGTATTGAGGCAACAAAAGCCAAGTGGACTAAAACCATTGATGTTTTAACTCAAAGTATTCGCGGTTACCATTTTGAATTAGTTCCCATTGTTGGCTTTCCAGATATGAGAACGGCTGCGAAGAATAAAAAGGTCGATTTTATTTTAACCAACCCCTTAGCCTATACGGAGTTAAATAAACAATCGGGATTGACCCGGTTATTAACCCTCAATAAAAAACAACCGGATGGTATTGCGTCGACAACCTTTGCCTCAGTCATTTTTTCTCGAAGCGATAGAAGCGATATTCAGAACCTAGATGATGTCATTAACAATCATATTATGGGCGTTGACGAAGAGGCATTTGGTGGTTGGAAAATGGCGTTACGCGAGTTTTCTCAAAGCGGTATTGATTTATATGAATACGCAATAGCAATTTCTTTTTCAGCAGACAATACACATCAGACAGTGGTGAAAGCGGTGTTAGACGGGCAAGTTGATATCGGTGTAGTACGAACCGGTATTATTGAACAACTAGAAGAGCAAGGGAAAATCAAGTTGAGCTCGATTAAGGTGCTTAACTCTCATAACGATGGATTATCTGCCTTGCATAGTACTCAGCATTATCCTGAATGGCCATTCTCAGTGATGCCGCATGTGCCTGACGACATTTCGAATGAAGTCTTTCATGTTTTATTAACTATTCAGCATGACTCGCCTGCTGCCCTGGCAGGAAGATATTTAAACTGGGCTGCGCCACTTGATTACAGTGAAGTATATAACCTATCAAATGATCTTGAACAAAGACATATTACCTTAGCGAAGCTTTGGGAGAGGCATTGGTTAGCAATTGTTATTGCCTTGTTTTTTGTTATTGCAATGGTGATATATACCGTTTACTTATTTTCGATTAACAAAAAATTAATGTTCGCTAAACATGAGTTGGGGCAACATCGTAATTATCTTGAAGAGGTCATCGAGAAAAGAACGGAAGAATTGGTGCTTGAAAAATCAAAAGCAGAAGATGCAAACAAAGCTAAATCTGATTTTTTATCCAATATGAGTCATGAGTTGCGCACACCGCTTAATGCGATACTTGGTTTTGGTCAGCTAATGAAAATGGATGCGGAAGATGCCAGAGATGAGGTTTTATCTGAAAATGTTGATGAGATACTTGATGCAGGTAAATATCTATTATCGCTGATAAACGAGGTTCTTGATTTGGCCAAGATAGAATCAGGTAAGGTCGAGCTTGTGTTGGAAGAAGTGCGTTGTAATGAGGTGCTTAAACAGAGCCTTGATATTATTTCACCATTGTCTAGTAGTAAAAATATTTCTATTAATATTGATAACTGTTCCGAATGTCTTGTGACCGCAGATAGAAAGCGCTTGCAACAGGTTCTCATTAATTTGTTGAGTAACGCGGTTAAATATAATAATCACGATGGAAATATTAATATATATCTTGAGAAAAACGATCGAAATAGTTGTAAATTTAGAATTAAAGATTCCGGTTTGGGGATAAAGCCGGAATTTCATGATCAGGTTTTTGAGCCATTTTTACGTGATGAAGAGAATGTCGAGAACATTGAAGGTACAGGTGTTGGTCTTGTCATTACTAAACATTTGGTTGAACAAATGCAGGGGATGATTGGTTTTGAAAGCGAATACGGTTTAGGGACTGAATTCTGGATAGAGTTACCTGCAGCTCAGCTCGCTGAAGAATAATTCATTTTTAAGAGAACAGAAAAAGTTACAGCAGACTATTTATTGTTCTTATTAATATCAATATTGATTATCGGAAATATATCCCTAACTGCGACTGTGTATTAATCATCATCGCGGACAGATGCATCAGGATCCCAGCCTTGGCTTTTGGCTTGAGCGATAGCGTCATCATAGATTCGTTTATGTCGTTCACGTAATTCGTCAGGTAAGTTACTTACCATACAACCGTATTTGTCCCATTCGTCATTGACTTGCTGGTGTATCCCATCAATGCGGGAGATCTCCCAGTCTTTACAGGTTTGAGTCTCGGGCAAGATCCCAAATACCCACGCATCACGAATTACTTTACCAATCATCGTCATGCCGCCACTAACATCGTTCTCTAATCCAGGGTAGGTATTAGACATATTCGGTCGCTTCATCAGTTCTGTTTCCTATCTAACATAAGCTTTGTGTGTAGTGACATATTCTAACCCGCCAGGATGTATTTGTTATAGCACTCATTTTGCAACGCCTTTAATTTGAATCTATCCCCAGCTTTTTGAGTTTTCTCCATAATGAAACGCGGTCGATGCCGAGAATTTTGGCTGCCTGTGTGCGATTTCCATCGGCCATTCTTAATGCGTTCAAGATATGTTCCTTTTCCTGTTCTTTTAAGGTTGTTGGAGGTGGCACTATTTCAGGTTTGAATACACGAACACTGACTGAACCAAGGTTTTGTGGCAGGTGTTCAATGTCGAGACCTTCTTCATGGGCAAGCGCAACGCCGCGTTCGATAAAGTTTGATAGTTCACGTATGTTGCCAGGGTAGTCATAGTCGACAAGGCGTTGCATGGCTTCGGTGCTAATTTCCTGCAGGTCACGCCCCATCATGGTTGAGAACTTACGAAGGAAATAATAGGCCAGCAAGGGAATGTCATCGCGTCGTTCACGCAGGGCCGGCAGGATCAAGGTGACGACATTGAGTCTGAAGTACAGGTCGTTACGCATTTGGCCTTCATCGACAGCTGCTTTGAGGTCTCGGTTGCTGGCGGCTATGACCCGTACATCAATATCAATGGGTTGGGTTGAGCCGACCCGCATTAATTCACGTTCCTGCAATACGCGTAATAGCTTAACTTGCATGAGTAGCGGCATTTCGGCAACTTCATCAAGAAACAGGGTGCCACCTTGAGCTGCTTCGAACAATCCGATTTTGGTTGAGTTTGCGCCGGTAAAAGCGCCTTTCTCGTGGCCGAATAATTCACTGGCAGCGATCTCTTCATGCAATGCGCCACAGTTAAAAGCAACAAATGGTCCCTCGGCTCGTTGGCTATGCTGGTGTATGAATCGAGCAAGGAGTTCCTTACCCGTGCCAGACTCACCATGGATCACAACGCTGGTATCGGTGGCCGCGATCTGACGGGCTGTTTCGAGAAGACGTTGCATGCCTAAATCTTGAGTGATAATCGAGGCGATGCTTGAGATATCTTCGATGCGTTGTTTTAACTGGCTGTTCTCACGCTTGATGCGGCGCAGGTCCAGTGCTGATTTAACAACCTCACGCGCTTCGTCAAGGCGGAATGGCTTGGCGATATAATGATAGGCACCGGCTTTCATTGCATCGACAGCAGAATCAAGCGAAGCATGACCTGTAATCATAATGACGGGCACATCGGGTGTTGATTCACGGATATGTCGCAAGACATCCATGCCATCAATGCCTGGCATACGTATGTCAGTCAGGACAAGATCAAACTCAGTGTTTTGCATTTCGGCAAGGCCACTCTCGCCATTCTGACAGGCAGTGACCTCATAGCCTTCGCGTTCAAGGACATGGCTCAGGTTTGATAGGGCAATAGCCTCGTCATCGATAAGCAGTATTTGTGATTTTTCTTCGCTCATGACTGTTCCTGTTCAATGGTTGCCGTTTGCTTGAGGGGTAGCCAAATGGAAAACCGTGCACCACCATCGGGTCGGTTCTCAACATCGATACAGCCACTGTGTTCATTGATAATTTCCTCAACCAGATACAAGCCTAGCCCAGTACCTTCACCACCAGATTGCGTGGTAAAAAACGGATCGAAAAGTTTTGGCATGTCATCCGGTTGAATACCGGGGCCATCGTCATCGACATGTATCAGCATGACATGGGTGAATTGACTGATCCCGAGTGTGTCACCGGCCAGATTGTTACTGTTGATAGGTTTGGATTCTTCCCAACTGGTTTCTACACCGGTGATCCAGATGTTTTTGGCGCCAGCGTGCGTCGCATTTTTAATTAGATTGATAAAGACTTGTTGCATGCGTTCACGATCCACAAGCAGTTCGTCGTTAGCGACATCTTCAATGTGCAGAAACACATCTTGTGGTAACAGGCGATGTATTAACAGTGCAGCACCTTGTACTAGATTGGCCGCACCAAGTAATTCCATATGGTGGGTAGGTTGGCGGATGGTATCCAGTAGGCGTCGGACGATGCGTCGCGCTCGCTCTGTTTCTCCATCAATATGTGCAAGCCATTGTTTGCGCAAATCTTCACGGGTACTGCCATCATCTTCCATGAGTAGTTGAGCAGATGTTGAAATATTTGAAAGCGGGTTATTTAGTTCATGTGCAACACCGGATACCAGTACGCCGAGTGCAGCAGCGCGTTCATGGCGGCGCAACTGGATTTGTTGTTCGCGAAGTTGGTCGAGCATGGAATTAAAATGGAACACAAAGGACTGAAGTTCCTTATCGTTCGAGACGAGTGTGAGTGTTTGTACATCACCTTCTGCAAGTTGATCGAGTTGATTTTCTAGTTGTCGCATGGGACGAACGACACGGCGAACTGTGTACATAGCGCTGACAAAACCGATGAAAATAACAGTGATGGAAGCGATGATTAATGTATTGGTGGCTACCGTGGTAGTTTCAGTCAGGCTGCTTCGTTGTTGTTGATCCAGCTCCTGGGTTAGTGTTGAAAGTTGGTGGCCTGTTTTTCGTAGTATTTCTTGTTTGGTGAGTCTGGATTCTTGCGATGTTTTGGCGTAGTCACCCAACTGTACACTGTAAGTATTTAATACTTGTTCAAGCTGCTCTAGTTTCCCTGAACCAACGATGGCAGTGAATATGCGTTCTCCTTTGGTCAGAACGTTTTTTGCTTCCTCTAACTGTTGTTGCAGTTGGGTTAGATCATTGGGAGCATGGTAAAGGAACAGATTTTTTTCATCTTGACGAATTTTCTGACTGGCAACGTATAAATTGTCGACGGCTTCGCCTTCAATGATTTGTGTCTGCAGGTAGTGCAGATCAGCGATAACGACCGCAACAAAAACCAGCAGGGCGCCCATGGAGAGTCCGTATGAGGTAAGGATTTTGCTGCGCAGACTAGTCATTTTTATTGTGCAACGCTTGCTGAGTTTATGTTGTTGCATATTACAACACTGTTGCAACCGTTTACAATGCAACACCTACTAATTGTTGCACTATGTAACAAGCATTTCACTACAAAATTCCTTAACTTATTGTTTAATATAACAATATTATTGTGGCATGGTATGTGCAATATATTACACAAAGTATTTAAATTTTGACTAGGAGTTTTACATGAAAGCATTAACTAACGCCCTCAAGCAGATGCTAGACGCGCTTGCGCACCAACATGCCGGTGAGCATATGAGCATGAAGGGTAAGGACATTGTTCTGGAAGACCAACTGGATGATTTTAACGGCACAAGCTCCAAGGTATTTGAACCGGTTAAAGTGCGTGCCAGCAGTAACATGCGCAGGGTTGCCTTATATATGGGTAGCGAATTACCGTCTGAGGTTATGGATTACGTCATAGAAACCTGTTCACGTCTGGGACATGAACTCACTGTGTTGACCTTCCAGTCTAGTGGCGTTGGTAAAGCATTACTTAGCCCTTATCAAGAGGCGCTTGAGGCGGCAGGTGTTGAAATGGAAATGGTGACACTTAAGGGTGACTCCGTAACCGGTTTGGCGCGTTACCTGCGTAGCCATCCAGAATTTGCATTTTTAGCCTGTAAGGACACAGGTTATCTTGGACGCAGTTATTTAAAGGGCACACAACGTAAGGATGCTTTACCCGTACCTGTCGTCGTAGTGACTACACTTGATGAAGCAAATAACACACCCGATCAGGCAGTTTCTGCTCAAGGAAACAGCGAAGTAGACGCTGCATAAGGAAAAGGTGATATAATACTGAGATTCACGCGTGCGCAGAGCGATCTGTTGCATGCGTGTTTCTTTTTTTATGTCCGGTTTCCTGATGCGTGGTTGTGAGTGTGTTTGAAAAAATTTTTCCTTTTCTGAAGTGGTTTCCACCGAGCGGTGAAAATCTGCGTGCAGACTTCATTGCGGGTATTACCATTGCAATGATTCTTGTGCCACAGAGTATGGCTTACGCATCATTAGCAGGTCTGCCTGTTGTGTATGGCCTTTATGCCTCCTTCTTGCCTGTGATTGTTGCATCCATGTGGGGTGCTTCGCGCTTTTTGCATACAGGACCCGTCGCGATGTTATCGTTGATGTCAGCGGCAGCGATAGAGCCACTGGCCAGCCGTGGCACCGATGAGTTTATCCAGCTTTCCTTACTACTCGCTTTAATGGTAGGTGTGTTACGCCTGGCGCTTGGGCTGTTCCGCATGGGAGTGTTAATTAATCTTGCCTCCCATCCGGTTATTCTAGGTTTCACCAATGCCGCCGCACTCATTATTGGATTGTCGTTATTAAATAGTTTTCTTGGCGTACCGATGCCACGCTCGGATAGTTTTCTTAGCGATTTGTTACAGGTGGTACAACAGTTACCCAGCCTACATCTTCCAACGCTCGTATTTGGTCTTGTTGCATTAGCAGCACTGTATTGGTTAAGGGCGAAGTTGCCTAAGTTGCCAGGTGTGCTGATTGTCGTGGTTGCAGGGACATTAATCAGTGGCGTAATTGGTTACGAAAAGATTCGTATCATTGAGCCACAACAAATGACGGATGTGAATGCCCGATCGAAATTTGAATCATTGATGGCTGATCAGGCTCAACTTAAGCAAGTTAAAACATATCAAAAGGAAATTACTGACAAGCTAGGAGAAATGGAACAAAACGATCAGCAGGCTTATGTACTGCAGGCTGAATTGTTACGCTTGAAGGGTGAAGAAAGCAGCCTCAAATTAAATCTGTACCGGAAACGTGTTGAGGTTCACCAAATAGCGTTGGTTCCTGTGCAAGGCGAAGCTGATTCCATTACTTATAAAGTGGCCGATGATGCGAGTCCATTGACATCTGTTTGGCGCTGGTCGGGTTCTGCTGATGGCAACTTCAGGCTTTCTGGCGGCGGCGCTGTGGTGAGTAGCATTCCAAGCGGACTCCCCGGATTCAGTGTGCCGTCTATGGATCTAGGTATTATCTCGGATCTTTTTGCCGTGGCATTTATTATGGCCATGATCGGGTTTATGGAAGCGACGTCTATTTCACGCGCACTGGCCGCCAAGACCCGTGAAAAACTCAATCCGAATCAGGAATTGATCGGACAGGGGCTTGCCAATATTGTAGGTAGTTTCTTCCAGTCTTATGTCGTGAGTGGTTCATTTTCGCGTTCGGCTGTTGCAGCACGTGTCGGGGCGAAGACTGGTTTTTATGCCATTGTGAGCGCCTTGGGTGTATTGCTCGTTATGTTGTTTCTGACGGATTACCTCTACCACTTGCCGAAGGCAGTTCTTGCAGCGATTGTAATGAGTGCAGTATTTGGCCTGATTGATTTTAAATCCATGATCCATGCCTGGAAGGTACGCTGCACCGATGGGTTTGTTGGAATAATGACATTCGTGACCACGCTTATTATGGCACCTAAACTTGCTGATGGTGTTTTGGTTGGTGTGGCATTTACTATCTTCCTGTTTTTGGCAGGTGTCATGAAGCCACGAAGTGAAGTACTTGGCCGTAGGGCGAATGGTTCATTGGCTGGTGCTGCTACTCATGATCTGGCGCCTATTAGTGAAAATTACGTTGCACTGCGATTTGATGGTTCACTGATATTCATTAATGCGGCTCATTTTGAGCAGGCAATTTTAAAATCGTTAAGCGAATTTCCTGATGCGAAAGCCATCCTTATTATTGGGCAGGGTATTAACCGCGTTGATGCAACAGGCGAGGAAAAGCTGCGTGCACTGACAAAAGATTTGAAGGCAGCGGGTGTTACGCTGATGCTGGCAGGGCTTAAACGACAAGTACGTGAAGCGATGGAGCGAGCAAGGCTTCAAGATGTCATTGGTGAGGAAAACATCATTGGCAACAAGGAAACTGCGCTTAAGATTATGGAAGAGCGATACTCATAAGCTCAGTGATTCAGTCTGCATAGTTCCAGCTAAGATAAGCGGACAAATATAGACGTTAGACTATGAGTGTCGAAATAAATATTGATTTGCATAAAAGTATTGCGTTGATTAGGATTTTCGCCCGAATTGCGATAATACGCTTGTGTAAGATTGCGAATATAATGTTCGCGTTATGTGTGTATTCCATAATGCTGAATTCAATACCGACTTTAAGTGAAATGAATTAATGGTCAAACTCAGGACTTACGTCTACATCGACTCTCTGCAGCCACAGCTGGCAGAGTACATTGCGACTGTGTCTCAGGGTTTTCCACCTGTGCCGGGTAACTCTGCATTATGGGTTGAGGTTTCACCGGGTATGGCAATTCACCAATATACAGATATCGCTTTAAAAGCAACGCAAGTGCATTTGGCTCAGCAGGTTGTCGAACGTGAATTTGGTTCGATGGTTATTCATCACAGGGACCAAAGCGATGTAATTGAGTCTGGCAATACGGTACTACGTAATTTAAATGCACAGGCATCAGACCGTAAGAAGTGCGAAATTACCTGGCAAGAAATCATTCGTGGTATGACATCCGATCATACGATGCTGGTGAACCGATCAGATCGTAGAGGTTCGATGATGATACCGGGCGAGAGTATGTTTATTCTCGAAACGGAACCTGCCGGATACATAGTCTATGCGGCTAACCAGGCAGAGAAGGCCGCCAATATTAATTTGGTTGATGTTAAAGCGGTTGGCGCCTATGGACGCTTGACCATCTCTGGTCGCGAAGCGGACGTAGAAGAAGCTGCAGCGGCTGCTATTGCTGCGGTACAAAACCCGGCTTCGACCTAAACGTTTATTATGCACCGCGCAGAATTACTGAATTATCTTCGCAATCACGAAACCCATTATATGGATGAGGCGGGTTTCACCGCTCGAGCACAGGGTTTCGTAGAACAAAACACTGATAGTTTTTTCCGTGAATTATGGCCAGCCCATGTGACTGGATCTACGTGGGTGGTGAACCCGGATCGAAGTCGCGTATTGATGATGCATCACAAAAAGCTGGGTCAATGGTTTCAGCCGGGTGGTCATGCTGATGGTGACGGAGATGTCTTGCGCGTCGCATTACGTGAAACTATTGAAGAAACAGGTATTGATGAATCGCAAGTTAGACTGGTTAGTAAAGATGTCTTTGACGTAGATATACACGCGATTCCGGCGATGAATGGCGAGCCTGCTCATGAACATATCGATGTGCGCTTTCTGGTTGAAATAGATGATCGCTTGCCCGTACCGGGTAATGATGAATCCCATGAAATATTGTGGATTTCTCTGCAAGACGTACTGCGTTATAACAATAATCGCTCGACTTATCGCATGCTGGAAAAGACACGTGCTATGCGTAATATAACGTTGAGACGCAGGGCTGGAGAGGTATAAATAATTTTGATTGATGACAGCTGAGTTTTATTTGTTTACGGATAAATCTCGGTGATATATTACGCGTCACCAATTTTGGCAGGTTTGATTGGGGTGCATTAATGTGACGGGAAGGGGTTATTACAAAGTCACGTTGATGTCTTGATTTATTAGGGATTTCGGCGCTTGCCAAGATAAAAAAACGAAATCTTATAGTATTAATTGGTTGTTTCTTGAGCCATAGATCATTATCTATGTAATATCTAGGAAATATCAATTGGATCAATGTGTGGTACACCATCTATGATGCGTTCCACTTACAGATTTTTAACAGGTGTTTTAATTTAAAACATCACAGATTTAGTTAACAAGCAGGAGTTTAACCATGTCAGCATCTAAAGCTTATGAAGCAGGTGTAAAGGAGTACCGCGATAAATACTGGACACCGGACTATGTGCCACTTGATACCGACCTTTTGGCCTGTTTTAAGGTTACTGGTCAGCCAGGTGTACCTCGTGAAGAGGTTGCAGCAGCGGTTGCAGCAGAAAGTTCGACCGGTACTTGGAGTACGGTATGGTCAGAATACTTAACTGACCTTGAGTTCTACAAAGGTCGTGCGTACCGCATCGAAGATGTACCAGGCGACTCTGATGCCTTCTACACATTCATTGCTTACCCAATTGATTTGTTCGAAGAAGGTTCAATTGTAAACGTATTGACTTCATTGGTTGGTAACGTATTCGGTTTCAAAGCGTTAAAGCACTTACGTCTTGAAGATATCCGTTTCCCAATTGCTTACATTAAAACTTGTGGTGGACCACCAGCAGGTATCGCACTTGAACGTGACCGTCTGAACAAATACGGTCGTCCAATGTTGGGTGCAACAATTAAGCCTAAGCTTGGTCTTTCTGCGAAGAACTACGGTCGTGCGGTATACGAATGTCTCCGCGGCGGTCTGGATATGACGAAGGATGATGAAAACGTAAACTCTCAGCCATTCATGCGCTGGCGTGACCGTTTTGAATTCGTTGCTGAAGCGATTGATAAAGCAGAACGTGAAACAGGTGAGCGTAAAGGTCACTACTTAAACGTTACAGCTGCAACACCTGAAGAAATGTACAAGCGTGCAGAGTTCGCGAAAGAAGTTGGTTCGCCTATCATCATGCATGACTTCATCACTGGTGGTTTCACTGCCAACACAGGTCTTGCTAACTGGTGTCGTGAAAACGGTATGTTGTTACACATTCACCGTGCGATGCACGCGGTAATCGATCGTCATCCTAAGCACGGTATGCACTTCCGCGTACTAGCGAAATGTTTACGTCTATCAGGTGGTGACCATCTCCATACTGGTACGGTTGTAGGTAAGCTTGAAGGTGATCGTAACTCTACATTAGGTTTCGTTGACCAACTTCGTGAATCTTTCGTTCCTGAAGATCGTTCACGTGGTGTGTTCTTCGACCAAGACTGGGGCTCAATGCCTGGTGTTATGGCTGTTGCTTCTGGTGGTATTCACGTATGGCACATGCCTGCACTTGTAACCATCTTTGGTGATGACTCAATGCTACAGTTTGGTGGTGGTACACAAGGTCACCCATGGGGTAACGCTGCTGGTGCGGCTGCCAACCGTGTTGCGTTGGAAGCTTCTGTTAAAGCTCGTAACGAAGGTCGTGAAATTGAGAAAGAAGCTCGTGACATTCTTACTGAAGCTGCGGCGCATAGTCCTGAATTGGCTATCGCGATGGAAACTTGGAAAGAAATCAAGTTTGAATTCGAAACAGTTGACAAGTTGGACGTTTAATTACGTCCGGCCTGTTCCGAATAACGCACGAATTAGATAGAGGAATAAATAATGAATACTACAGGTGATTACCAAACTAAGGCGACGTTGGAAACTTTTGGTTTCCTTCCAAAGTTTTCAGCTGAAGATGTACAAAAGCAAGTTGCTTACATCATCGCTAATGGCTTAACGCCAGCAATCGAACACGAACATCCTAGCAATTCTATGGATCATTACTGGACGATGTGGAAACTTCCATTCTTCGGTGAAACGAATATGGGTAATGTTCTTGGTGAACTTGAAGCATGTCGTCGTTCGTACCCTGATCATCATGTTCGTTTGATCGGTTATGACGCCTACACGCAAACACAAGGCTCTTGCTTTGTGGTTTACGAAGGTTAAGAACTAAAAGTTGAAACAAATCACCAGCGTCGGTGTGGGCGTGAATAGTTTTGAAACTATTCACGCTCGAACCTGACGATACGGAGATAATAATGGCACAAACAGCACGCGAAGCATCATTGGCAAGGCGTAAAGCCTTATCAACATCAGGTAAGTCTGCAATTTCTGGCAGTGCTGATCGTACTCGCATGACTTCTGAAAATTTGGCTACGGCAGCAACACCTGCACCTGCGACAAGCAGCCAGGGTGGTAATGCGCGTGACGCAGCGCTTGCCCGACGTATTGCCATGTCTAAAGGTGGTAAGAGCGGAGTCGGTAAAGCTGATCGAACGCGTACAGCGCCAGCGAGTGTTAGTGCGACAAGTACAGCAACAGTAGCAACATCTGCTACAGCAACTAGCTATGCCTCTGCACCTGCTGCAAGCAGTCAGAATAGTGCACGTAGTGCGGCACTTGCTCGACGTATTGCGATGTCTAAAGGTGGTAAAGGCGCCGTTGGTAACACAGATCGAACTCGTGTTGCACCAGCAAGTGCTTCTGCTAGCGATAGCACAGCTGAACGTAAAGATTGCGGTTGTGGTTGTGGTGGTAAAAAAGCTGAAGCCACACCAGTTGTTGAGACGAGTACAGTTGCAGCGACACCAGCCGTAACTTCACAGGTTGCAGCGAGCCTTGTTAAAAAGGTTGCTCAGAATCCTGCTCGTGCTGCTGCGTTATCACGCCGCAAAGCGATGTCAACGAAAGGTAAGTCTGCTTTAAAAGGTGGTGTTGTGAGTGAGGCAAGTGCCGCACGTGCAGCAAATCCTAATTTGAGCAGTCGTGAATTAGCTCAAGCATTACGTGATCAGCGTAGTGTTAAAGGTAAGACTGACAAGAAACAAAAGCCGACAGTTGCAACTGGTCCAGGACGTCATCGTAAAGCACAAGATGCTGCAGAAGATGCACCTTGGAAAGTTGGTGTTAGTGATACGGCATCTGGTCAAGCAGTGACAGGTACGATGGTTGATCGAACTAATGATGTTACAGGTACTGAAGCAAGTACTTGTCGTTCGATTACGGGTACAGAGTACATGGGTGCTGATGTATTTAAAGATCTTTGTCAGGCAGATGCGAAGCCGGCGTTTAATCGCGTTAGTGTCACATCAACAAGTTCTGGTAATCCGGTTAGCGGTAATAAAGTTGGCCGCAGTACAAAAGTGACTGGTGATGAACAGGGTACATGTAAAAATGTAACCGGTGACGAATATGTTTCTGCAGAGCAATCACAAGCATATTGTGGAAGCTTTGCCGCTGCATCACCTTCAAAATTCAGTATTGCTGAAACAATGAAGGGCAAGACCGTTTCAGGTGACAATGTGGGTACATCAGGCAAAGTAACAGGTAATGAAAACGGTTCAGATCATCAGTTGACAGGTACACAGTACATGCAAGCGGGTGAAGATACTGCACCTGCGAAAGTAAATGTTAGCCAAACATTGCGTGGCGGTTCTGTAACAGGACAGCACATTGGTCGTAGCGAAAAAGTGACGGGCGATGAGCCTGGTAGCTGTCGCAATGTGACAGGTGATGATTACGTTGGTTCTGAACAGTACTCGGATTTTTGTAAAAGTACGCCAGCACCTACTGATAGAAAAGTCGGCGTGTCAAATACCTTAATGGGTAAGTCTGTAACTGGCACGATGACAGGACGTTCAGAAACCGTAACCGGTGATGAACCAGGTAGTTGTCAGGCAGTGACGGGTACACCTTACGCAAGTGCGCAGCAAGGCAGTAACTTTTGTTCGGACGAACAATCATTAATGTCTGCTGCACGTAATGCAAAAGGGTCAACTAATGTTGGACCAAGCATGACGGGTATTCAACCAGGTATTAATGGTGTGATGACCGGTAATGCAAAAGGCGCATGTGAACCTGTAACGGGTACACCGTATGTTGGTGCAGATGATGCGGCCAGTGCTTGTCCTGCTACGGCAGCAACAGCTGGTAGCCCTGACTTTCCACAAGCTATAGGTGGTGGTCAGCCATGGGGTCAATTTAGTGTTGCTTCACCAGCAGGCGAAGCACAAGAAATGATGGCTAATGGCGGTATAACTGGCTCAACTTACGAGAAAGGTCATATTACAGGTCCTTTCGGTATGGCTGGTGGCAAGGTGACAGGAACTGAGGAAGCACGTTTTGGTGGTTCGAAAGCACCAATGCCTGAACCTGTTCCTGCAGTGGCGGCAACTGTTGATGGACGTGTTAAGTCACGTATTAGTGGTGAAGGCCAAAATGCTGGACAGAAGATTACAGGTGATGACTGGGATCGTGGTGATCACGTAACCGGTACAGAAGGTGCATCGGCAACGCGTCGTAATCCAACTCGTCGTGGTGCAGTAACCTCAATGGCAGTTGATAACAAGCGTAATGAAGAAGTATCGCTACCTGTAAGTAAAGTAACAGGCAGTAGTGGCAACACAGAGCAAGGTTCGTTAATTACTTACTCTGGTGGCGCTCGCGGTTAAAAAACTGCAACGCTAAAACTGAGAAATGTTAAGGCGGAATAAAGATCGCTCAAGACATCGGGGAAGAACCGGTGCTCGAGCGGGGCAGGCAACAACAGTAAATCGAACAGTTGAAAGATCTACTGTTGTTGCCACAGCCAATCACCCAATGGTGGATGGCAAAGATAATGGTCATTTGTATCAATACGAGCAGGCAGTAAAGAAGCCGTTTGATTCAATAGTACCGATGCTTCGCAAAGTGTCAGCCTTGCAGCATGAGGAAGACTTTGTAAAGCAGGCGCAAGCAGTTGCAATGCAACAACTTGGCTTCCAGTTACCAGAAGAAATTCTGCAGGATGCTTGGGTTGATCAACTGGATATGCGTTCGTTGTTTGCATGGTGTGTGTTTAAAACTTATCACCGTTTTTGTGATGAGTTTTTTGAAAAGGCACCGTTGAACAACACGAGTTCTGATGAGTTTCAGAACTTTTTACAGGGTTGTGGTTTCCACACATTGGATATATCACCCTGCGCAGACGGACGTTTGGCTCATGCTATTCGTTACGTGTTACGACTACCGATTGATGCGGTGCGTCGTAAATCATACGCAGGTGCGATGTTTGATATAGACAATAGTATCCAGAAATGGGTGGAAACAGAGATGTTGCGGTATCGTGAGGGCTTGCCAAATACGGCAGATGCACCGACACGTTATCTGAAGACAGTGGCTTATCACTTCAGTTCGGTTGATCCGAGTCATGAAGGTTGTGCAGCACACGGTTCTGATGATGCGAAAGCAGCAGCACAAGGCTTGAATCGTTTAACAGCGTTTCAAGAAGCGATTGAAAATAGTTTTTGTTGCGGTGCCTCGATCGATTTATTGTTGCTCGGCATCGACACAGATACCGATGCAATTAAGGTACATGTACCTGATGCGAACGGTAAGATTGATTTAGAACGCTTTGTTGATGCAAAAGATGTTTATCAGCAAACACAGCACCTCTCAGCAGTAGAGGGGATGCAGCGAATTGAACAAATGGTTCGCGGTGTGCAAGCAAGCGTTAGTGACGGTATGTTGAAATTGGTCAGTAAACTGATTGCCAACAACTTGTCGCAAATTGAATATGTACGTAACTACTACGGTAGTCACTACGAAGATATTGGTCATGCGGAGCGCTTTATTGGTGCAGGCATTGGCTTTGAAGAAGTGCAACTACGCAATTTAACGTACTTTGCGTATTTGAATACAGTTGAAGAATCGACAGCCGACTTTGATGTAGGCATTAAAATCTTCAGCAAGTTGAATGTTGCACATGGTTTACCGGTACCAATTGTGATTCGGTTTGATTATCACGGTCAGGTACCTGGAGCACGCGAAAGGGCTATCGAACATTGCCAACGTGTTTCCGATGCGGCTGAAAGCCGCTATAGCGAACTGGCTGAAAAAGGTTTGCTGCACAGGTTGCTGGTTGTTCGTGATTGTAATGCTAACGGCCAGATTGAGATTTTAGGTTCGTCGCTGAAAGCGGCGTTATAAATGCGGAGTAGTTAGGTGAAAATTTGTCAGGTAGAAAAGCCCCTGGTATCGACTAACCGCATACCGGGAATGGAGCACAAGCATTTACAAGTAGTGCTTGATGGTAAGACACAGTTTGTTGCTGTCGATGCTGTTGGTGCGAAGCCGGGAGACTGGGTTATTTGTGTGGGTAGTTCTGCGGCGCGCGAAGCAGCTGGTAGCAAAGAGTATCCAAGTGATTTGACAATAGTCGGCATTATTGATCACTGGGAAGGCTGATTCAGTGGATATTTATCAGGCAGATAAAACCCTGGTTTGTACAAGTCGAGTACCTGGCTTGCAGCAAACGAACTTGAGATTGTTGAGAAATAAAAAGGGTAACAAGGTTGTTGCCACGGATCCGGTAGGAGTACGTGAAGGAAATTGGGTCTTTACAGCAAGTGGTTCAGCAGCACGCCATGCGGCAGGTTTTGAAGTGCTAACGGACCTAACGATAGTAGGAATTATTGATAACTGGCAAGAGTAAGTCAGTATCAAATATATAAAGTAATTTTAATTTAACTGAGATATTAGGAGATAAGCAGATGGCTAATGATAACTACGGAATCGCCTTAGGCATGATCGAAACTCGTGGCTTAGTGCCAGCAATTGAAGCAGCAGATGCAATGACTAAAGCAGCAGAAGTACGCTTAATCGGTCGTGAATT
>Ga0316207_10002747_pt1 | contig 17454 bp, 15 predicted proteins | sample 6weekpyrite_MG_FD_204943 | JGI IMG/M metagenome (GOLD analysis project Ga0316207, IMG submission 204943) | Microbial mat bacterial communities from mineral coupon in-situ incubated in ocean water Damariscotta River, Maine, United States -... | ecosystem: Environmental > Aquatic > Marine >...
CATATCTTTATTTTAGCGGGTTTAAGTAAAGTGAGTGCCTATGCGGGAACGCAGCAATATATGGAATCAATGGGTGTACCTGGTGTTCTGCTTCCCATGGTAATTTTGTTAGAAGTTGTTGCTGGTTTAGCTTTACTATTGGGTTGGCAAACTAAAATCATGGCAGCAATGTTGGCTGGTTTTTCAATTATGGCTGCTGTTATTTTCCACGCGAATTTTGCGGATCAAATGCAAATGATTTTGTTTATGAAGAATATCAGTATTGCGGGTGGATTATTGATGCTAGTGTCATACGGCGCAGGAGCCTTCAGTTTAGATAATCGTAAGTCAAAATTACGAGTGATAAATGAATCAGCCGATTCTCAATTATCTTTGTAATAACCCATCAATCATGCCCTGTTGATTAATCAGCAGGGCCATTTACAAGGCTATATTTATGTCAACATTAGATAATAGTGCGTTACAGGATCAATTAGATTTTCCTGTTGAGGATGGAGAGTTTGTTCGCTGGGAATCACAATTCCGAAATTGGATTACGCCTGATGGCAGTGCTGGTCCAAGTGGCTTTGCTGGGTTCCAAGCTGAGCCAGGACGTTATCATTTATATGTTTCTTATGCCTGCCCCTGGGCACACAGAACATTAATTTATCGTAAGTTAAAAAAGTTGGAGGATGTTGTTAGTGTATCTATTGTGAATCCTAAAATGGGACAAGTAAGTTGGGACTTTGAAGATTATCCTGATGCAACAGGCGATACGCTTTATCAAACAAAATTCTTATATGAATTATATCAACAAGCAATGCCGAACTTTGGTGGTGTGGTAACAGTGCCAGTTTTATGGGATAAAAAACAAAAAACGATTGTTAATAATGAGTCGTCAGAAATTATTCGTATGTTAAATAGTGCCTTCAATGAGTTTACTGAAGAGCAAACAGATTATTATCCTAATACGTTACGTTTGGCGATTGATGAGATCAATGATTTTGTTTATGACAAAATTAATAATGGTGTTTACAAAACGGGATTTGCTCGATCTCAAAAGGCCTACGAAAAAGCTTTTGATCAATTGTTTTTTGCTTTGGATGAATTGGAAAAACGACTGGACTCTCAACCCTATCTAGCAGGTGATGTGATTACTGAAGCAGATTGGCGACTTTTCCCGACGTTAGTGAGGTTTGATTCGGTTTATGTGGGGCACTTTAAATGTAATTTACGGCGGATTGCTGACTACCCTAATTTATATAAATACTTGTGCAAGCTACATCATTATCCCGGTATTGTAGAAACTGTAAATATGGATCACATAAAAACGCATTATTATTGGAGCCATGATTCCATTAATCCGAGTCGTATTGTGCCAAAGGGTCCAGCTGTTTTGTTTAATAGCTAAAAGCGACACGCAGAGAATTTAACTTAATTCATAAATATGATAAATTGTTCGAAAAACACTCCACTTGAGAAAATTTTAAACGTTTATTTATTTAAATTCTGAATCAGATCTGCCGATACAGTAGCGTGCATGGCTATTTTAATTACGGGTTCTAAATGTCTCAGAATGAAAATAATGTTGAGTTACTACTCACAGATTTAAAGGACAACTTTCTTGCCGAAATACCTGAACGTTGTGAAGGAATCGAAGAAAATATATTAGCGCTTGAAGATCAAGCTGCTTTTGTTACTTCATTTAATGAATTATTTCGATCGATTCACAGTTTAAAGGGTAGTGGTGGAACAATGGGTTTTCCGATTATTACGAGCATAAGTCATCAATTTGAAGACTTACTCTCTCAAATTGATGGCAAGATGGATAGAATTACCAGTCCTATCGTTGATATTATGTTGAAATATAATGACCTGCTTAGGTCTGTTTCAGTTAGTTTAGCGAGTAAGAATTATGACCTAGAATATGTGCAAACTGAACTTGAAACATTGAAGTTCAAGGGCAATCCCTCAAAAACGATTTGTTTGTTTGTCGAGCAGTCTAAAATGTTATCACGGGTGGTTGCAAAAGAATTTAAAAATACATCGGTTAATTTGGTAATCATTGAAAATGGTCTAGTTGCGTTAGAGCGGCTTTTACATGAAAAATTCGATTTTTTAATTACTAGCAAAGAGTTGCCAGATTTAAATGGTATTGCTTTAATCAGCGCTCTTCGCGCATCGGAAACAAAAAATGCAAAAATTCCGTGTATTGTTACAACATCAAAAGATAATGCATCATCACTTGCCCATTTAAATATCTCAAATATTATTAAGAAAGATAAAATGTTGGCAAAGAATCTAACGGAGTTTGTGGTTGGTCATCAATAGATAGTTAGTATTATGGGTGGTTTTAAGAAATTATTCGTATTCCCTAGTTTATAGAATATTTAAATGAGTATTGAGTGTTCCATTCTGTAAGGCTGGAGATATTAGTAGTGGCTGAATTTAAACTCGAAATTGATCTACTATTTTTTTCAGGTTGTTCGCTAAATCAGCCAATTCGTCAATTGCTTTGGAGGTCACCGTTGCTCCACTCGCCGTTTGCTCTGCCAATGTGTTGATTGATGTAATACTTCGGTCAATTTCAATTGCTGTAGCCGTTTGTTCTTCGGTTGCAGTTGCTATAGTAGACGTGATGTTGCTGACATCAGAAACTGACGTTGTAATTAATTCTAACATTTCTCTGGCTTTATTTGCCTGCTCAACGCCAAGGACGGTTTTTTCGCTACCTTTTTCCATTGCTACTACAGCCCTATCTGAACCATTTTGTAAGCGTTCAATCATTTCTTGAATTTCAATCGTCGCTTCTTGCGTTCTGCTCGCTAATACTCGTACTTCATCTGCAACCACAGCAAATCCACGGCCTTGTTCACCTGCTCTAGCGGCTTCAATTGCTGCATTTAACGCAAGTAAATTGGTTTGCTCTGCAATATTTCGAATGACATCCAAAACATTACCAATGTTTTCTGAATCTTGCGCAAGTTCTTTAATGACTTCTGATGAATTACTTACTTCGTTGGAGACTTCATTAATGGCATTAGAGGTTGAAATAACGGCTTGTTGCCCATTGTTGGATTCAATCCGAACATTATCTGTTGCATCTTTTGCTTCTGTAGCGCTTTCAGCAATAGAGGAAACAGTTTGACTCATCTGATTCATGGCAGATGAGATTGAAATTAATTCTGATTGTTGTTGAGTGACATCATTCGTCGTTTTAGCAGTTACCACTGTGACTTCTTGTGCTGACTGAGCGAGCTGTGTTGTTGTGTTATTAATATTTATAACCATTGTTTTTAAATTATCGGACATCTTGTTGATAGCATTTGCTAAAATGCCAATTTCATCGCCGCGATTGATGTCTAGTCGGTTTGTTAAATTCCCTTCAGCAATAGATAAAGCAAAATTTACCGTGGCGTTTAAAGGGTTGACAATGTTTTGGGTAACTTTTAAAACCGTCACTAAAACGACTACTATAACAGTTATAATGATGCCTAACATTGCTAATAGAGAATTCCATGCATCTGCCTCAAGTTTGTCAACTAAAACTAATAAGTCATTAGCTACTATTTTTTCAACTTCTCTCATTAAAGATAATACTGTTGAGACAGTATCAAACCATTTTATTGGGTCTATGCTAAAGTTGCCGCTTATTGAAGATCTAATCAATGTTCCAATTGAAATTATTGCAGCTTTGTCGCTTATTTTAACTGCAGCGTCAATCTCTGTCGCTGTTTTACCTTCCTCAATTAATTGCCTTACTTTAGGGATGGCATTATGATATTGATTAATTGTTTTATTAATTTTCTTAAGATAACGTAAGTTTCGCTTATTACTGGCGAATAATTTTTCTAGATTATCTAAACTATCTTTAATTTTTTGATAGCTCTGTTCAAACGCTTGAGCATGTTTTTCATCTTTTCTCAATACGTAGTTTTTAAAAGAGTGTATTGCGCCACCAAATCCAAATTCTTGAGTTAGAGCGACAAGATGTACAGTACTCTCTGGTGCGATGCCTTTGGTAATTGCTAAGCCGTGCATATCTTGATATTCCGCCATTGCCGGATTAGATTGTTTTTGAGCGAACATTGCCAGTTGCTCATCACTAGCCAGGGAATAGAAAATTTCACGAAAAGTGGTTCCTTGGGATTCCCACTTGCTAAATATTCGATAATCGCCATCTTCAAAGCTGTCTTTTGTAAATGCACGTGTCAGTAGCGCTTGTTCAAGAGAAATACTCTCAGTTGCTTGCATATAATTTATCAGTGAACGGCGAGCTCGGATAACTTCACTATTGGTTCCAAATTGAACCGACATCCCGATTGAGCTATAAAGTAGATTAATGGATTTACTGTATTCTTCAACGATTTTCGGAGCAGGGAGTGTGCTTGATTTAACAGATGAGCGTATATTTTTTACTTCCTCAATTAAATCAAAGGCTTTAGTTAAGCGATTAGCTAACTGTTCTGAATAATCATCAGACTTGAATGTTTTAGTAAATTCGAAAAACTTAGTGACTTCTTTATCCGTTACTGGATACTGAGCCATCATTTTGTCTTTATGTTCTGGTTTATTATCTAAAGCATATAATAAAGATAAGCTGCGTTCATTCTGCAGCGCTTGTATAAGTAGACTGGATTTAGCAATTAATTCAGAGGCAGGTGCTTGTTTTTCCATTTCTTGCACTATGTTGTATTTACTCAACATCGCACCTAACATGAACCACATCGCTACTAATAAAGGGATGGCAGCAATTAGCAATATTTTTAGTTTTACATTAACTTTCATTTTCACATCAATACGCTCGATATATGACTTTGATTGATTTTTTACCTCATGTTCATTTACGGCTTTTATCCACATAGTCTTTAATACTTTATTTATTTTTAAATCAATGAATTTAGCTGTAAACCAATACTCGTTTTTTGATTTTGATGTTTTTAATGTGATTCCGTTTGGTGAGCAGGATTACTGAGAGGGAAATTCGGGCGTTTATTTTGCATGACATGCCCACTTGTTTTGTATCACGTTGGAGTTGTTGAGAAAATCAGCCAGAAATTTTAGCGTAAATCGGCAGCAATAAAATGATTTACAAGGACTAAATTGCTAATTCACAAGGAGTTTCTATGTTCAGTTTGCCTAAGTCACATACAAAGTTTAGTTGTGTGAGTTTTATATTAAGTTATTTGCTACTGTCTATGCTTACACTAAGCGCTCATGCCGGAATGGCACCTGAGCCTGGAGATGCAAAAATATTCCTTCGACCGGGTGCGATTCCACAACCCAGTCATAATTTAAATACACCTGAACGTGTTCAATTAGGGAAAATGTTATTTTTCGATCCTCGTCTTTCAGGTTCCAATTGGATTAGTTGCGGCACTTGTCATAATCCTGCATTGGGCTGGTCTGACGGTTTGAAAACAGCCATCGGCCACAATATGAAGGTACTTGAACGTTCCACTCCAACGATTATTAATACAGCGTATCAACGTCTACAATTTTGGGATGGACGTGAACGTAAGTTAGAAAAACAAGCGCTTGGTCCAATCGTGTCGCCGGGGGAAATGGCTCAAGACCTTGATGAATTAGTGAAAGAACTAAAAGCCGTGCCTGGATATGTAACGCTTTTTAACGAAGCTTATCCAGAAGATGGCGTAAGTAAAGTGGCTATCGGAAAGGCTCTCTCAAGTTTTCAAAGAACAATTGTATCACAAGATAGTGATTTCGATCTTTGGCTTAAAGGCCAGAAAAGTAATATGAGTGAATCAGCAAAACGCGGTTTTAAAACTTTTAAAGGCAAGGCGCGTTGTGTGCTGTGCCACAATGGTTTCAATTTTGCCGATGATGGATTTCATAATATAGGTTTGCCTGGGAATCACGACGAAGGGCGATATGCGATTAAACCAATAAAGGTCTTAAAAGGGGCTTTTAAAACGCCAACCCTTCGAAATGTAGCACTCACGGCTCCTTACATGCACAACGGTGAATTTAGTACGCTAGAAGAAGTTATTGAACACTATAACTCTGGGGGTACAAAAAACTTAGGAAACCTTGATCCCAACATGCAACCGCTAAAGTTAAGCAAGAAAGAAAAGTCAGATTTACTGGAATTTTTATTATCGTTGACCAGTGAACCGATGAAAATTTCTATTCCTCAGCTACCAGTTAATCATTAAGTAAAGGAGATATTAAATGAAAACGCCTAGTCCAATTATAATTACGACTGCATTTATTATAAGTTGTTTTTCTACAGTAATAAATTCAGCTGAAATCACAGTAGATCAACAAGATAAACAATTTATGCAAGGTGGTCAATTGGTGGAAAAAATCTCTATTAATGTTGGTGATAAGGTTCATTTTAAAAACCAAGATCCATGGTTCCATAATGTATTTTCTTTATCGGATATTTCCACCTTTGATCTAGGTTCTTATGAAAAAGGTAAATCAAAAGCGGTCACTTTTGACAAAGCTGGTATTGCAGAAGTCGAATGTGCCATTCATCCTTCTATGTTTATAGAAATCGAAGTGAAGTAATATGAAAACTAGAAAAGCAATACTATCCCTAATCGTAGGCGTTGTAATATTTTCAATAGTAGGAGACGCTTTTGGACGAGACTCGCGATCATCTATAAAAAAGGAAATGTCTAAACCTCAATTTAGGGGAAGTATTGTTTTTAAGCACTATTGCGCTTTATGTCATGGTGAGCGTGGAGATGGCGTGGCTAGAGCGACAAAGCTTTACAACTCAATTGAATTAGACATTAAAGATAACTCTGTTGAATATTTTAGTAATATTATACGAAATGGTGGAAAAGCAGTTGGGAAATCTGAATTGATGCCTCCCTGGAGTGATGAACTCAGTGAGGAGCAAATGAATGATGTTATCGCGTATCTGAGCAGTGTGCGTAACCCCATAAGACGTGGTGAAGCTGTATTTAAAACCAATTGTATTCTATGTCATGGGATAAAGGGAGATGGTAAGGGACGGGCTGCCGTACTTTATGATCCACCCCCAGCTGATTTAACAAAGAGTGATAAAAATGATGAGTATAAGACCAATATAATTACTTTAGGTGGTGCCGCAATGGGTCGATCAGAAGTCATGCCAATTTGGGGGGAACAATTGAGTAGTCAAGAAATTTCTGACGTTGTTAGTTACTTAAAAACAATACTTACCAAGTAAAAACATTAAGTTAGGAGTCTATGAATAATGAATATTCTTACAATTGCCAAATTGGTCTTAAACCACATTTCAAAATTGAGTGTGTTAATCATTATGCTCAGTTTTTCATTTATTTCTCTGTCTTTTGCGTCTTCCGAAGAAGACATCAGTATTAATGCTGAAGAACTAAAATTAGCGACAAAAACGTTTAAGCGTTATTGTGCAAAATGCCACGGTAAAGAAGGTAAAGGCGATGGCAGAATGAATCGTCTTTATTTAAAGTTACAAGTCGTAACACCAACAGATTTTACTATTGGTTTTTTTAAAATTAGGCCAGATGCTTATTTAAGACAAATTATTTCTGAAGGTGGTGAAAAAGAAGGACGTAGTAAATACATGCCTCCCTTCAAGGATGAAATTGACTCAGCTCAAATTGAATCGCTAATAAAGCTCATTAAAGTGACGAGTAAGATGCGAAAAATGCCGAAGTAGGCAGGTCTTCAGTGAAAGTTGATTATTGCCTTCTTTTGAGTAGAAATTCTAGAAATTCATACCCTTAACATGGTTGTTATTCTTTCGAAAACCGGACTTAATAATCGTCAAAGCATAGTTAGGCGAGTAATGATTCGCAGGGCAGCGGGGTTTATTCACTTGTAGCTCATAGCTAAATATGAAATGCAATACATGACTAGTTTGCGATTTAGCAATTACCAAGAATACTAAAGACTCATAGTAATTTCATCAGTTGTGTTTAAGTCTATTGCATTCGATAGAAATTTCTGATTGCTGGTCTTGGAATTGATTACTCTTTGATAAAAATACTGAAAAAATTAACCAAAATATCTACTTTTCTCAATAATTAACGTAAAATACCTGATCTTTTTCTATATTTACTAAGACAATAGGAGTTTTGCTATGCAAGCACTGGTTGGCATTATCATGGGATCAACCTCCGACTGGGATACCATGTCGCATGCTGCAGAAACTTTGGAAAATCTAGGCATTCCTCATGAAGTGCGTGTTGTTTCGGCGCATCGAACACCAGATCTTTTGTTTGAGTATGCGAGTCAAGCTGAAAGCCGAGGTATTGAAGTGGTTATAGCTGGTGCAGGAGGTGCTGCTCATTTACCCGGTATGGTGGCATCAAAAACTGCTTTACCGGTGCTTGGTGTGCCAGTCCAATCCAAAGCCCTAAATGGCATGGATTCATTGTTATCGATAGTTCAAATGCCCGCTGGAATACCGGTTGGTACTTTAGCTATCGGCAAAGCAGGCTCAACCAATGCGGCTTTGTTGGCAGCCAGCATGCTTGGTAACAAATATCCTGAATTTCGAAAAGCAATGCATGATTTTCGAGAACAGCAAACTGAAAAAGTACTTTCTATTCCTGACCCAAGAGAAATGTAAATGAAGTTAGGTTTTCTTGGTGGAGGACAGCTGGCCCGTATGATGGCATTGGCTGCTTATCCTTTAAATATAAAGTGTGCATTTCTTGATCCTGCTAAAGATGCTTGTGCCGGTCCATTGGGTAATTTATTTGTTGCAGCTTACGATGATGAAAGTGCTCTAAAGCAATTAGGTGCTTGGTCGGATTGCGTCGCATTTGAATTTGAAACTGTGCCTGCAGGTGTTTTGAAGCTTATTGCAGATCAAGCTCCACATTATCCTTCCTATGAAGCACTTTTAACAACACAAGATCGTTTACACGAAAAAAAATATTTTAAAAAACTGGGTATTGAAACTGCGCCATTTGAAGTGGTTGATTGCTTGAGTGATTTCGAAGGTGCTGCAGCTAAACTTGGCCGGCCTTCAATTTTAAAATCTCGTCGCTTGGGCTACGATGGAAAAGGTCAAGTTATGTTGCGTGATGATACTAATCTGTCAGAAGCTTTAGACGCAATTGGTAAAGTGCCTGCGATACTGGAAGGATTTGTTAATTTTGATCGAGAAGTTTCGATAATCGCGGTGCGAGCACGGGATGGAGAAACAAAGTTTTATCCACTTGTGGAAAATATTCATCAAAACGGAATTTTGCACATTTCCACTGCATTGAATAACGACCCTTTTCAATGCCAAGCGGAAGAAATGGTGAAAAGTCTGTTAGATGATTTAGATTATGTTGGTGTGCTCGTTCTTGAATTATTTTTAGCGGGTAATAAGTTATATGCTAATGAATACGCACCGCGAGTACATAACTCTGGTCATTGGACCATAGAAGGGGCAATCACCAGTCAATTTGAAAATCATGTGCGTGCAGTTAGTGGTTTGCCGCTTGGGGATACGAATATGGTATCACCATGTGCTATGATTAACTTGATTGGCACTTTGCCTGATACAAGTGATATTTTAAAAATACCCGGTGCTCATTTACATCTCTATGATAAACAACCGCGACCAGGCCGGAAGATTGGGCATGTGACAGTGTGCGCCAGCACTGATTCAATGTTAAAGCAACAAGTAGAACGCGTGCTAGAGCTTATTAAGTAAAAACAATTAATGTTTGCGTTTTTTGGGTTAGTTAAAGCAGGTTGTTATTTTCCGTGTGAAATTTTAGGCCAATAAGTCTCAAAATTAAAATCTGGGCTATGTTTTTGAACATGACATTGTCCGCATATTTTGGCATTGTCCCAGTCTTGATTAGAAACCGCTTGTACGCCAGCAGATTGTGCATGTGCTTTGGCTGCACCATGGCAGTTTTCACATTGAACATGCATCAGATTTTTTGTAAGTGAGGGATCGATAAACCCCCCTTTAGTTTCAAAGCCTACGGTATGACACCCAATGCAACTAGGGTCGAAGCTTTTATTGACATCTTGTAAAGAGTAAAACGCTTCAGAGTGGCGGGATTGGCTCCATTTCTTATGTTCGCTGGCATGACAGTTCTTGCAAACGGCTTCGCCGGCAAAGGAACTTACCCCTGTTTCTAATTTTTTTCGCAAGGCAACACGTTTGTCATACGCTACTTTCACTTCTTCATTGTAATCTGCATACCATTGTTCCATACGTTGGGCATCGCCAACTTCTTTGGGTAAAGGGATAACTTTATGCTCCCATTTTAGTAAAGTGCCATCAGTGCTGACGGATAAATTGAGTTTTCCCATGCGCATGCCTCGAGATCCCGGTTGCAGAACCAGCATTTTATCAATTTGTTGTGGCTTGCCGTATTCTTCATACTTTGCTTTGATAAGAAGGATATCGACATTGTTTAGAGGTAGTTTCCGTTGAGCCAGCTTTAAAGGTAAAGCCGTGGAAAGTATGGTTAGTTGATTTTTTAACTTAGCTTTTTTTAATTTATCGGCTAACGTATTTGCGTTGTTACTAACTATTGCATCCCCCATGTTTTTTTGAGGATTGCGACTTGGGTCTAACCAGCTAAAAAATGTGAGCCTGACATGTTTGTTATTGATGATGCGTTTATCGAAAAAATCCTGGCTACTATTGTTACTCATGATGAAGGGGAGTTCGGCATTATTTAAAATATCCACACCATAGGATAAATCTTTCCATTGAACGCCAATAGCATCGTAATTTAGTGCTTCCATGCCGGATAAAATATACTTACTTTTAATTTTGTCCTGTGCAACTTCGCTTATTAGTAAGCCCCCACTAGAGATAAGGTATAGTTGAGGGTCGTCTTTTCTTAATATATCTATCATATTGGCGCGGCGTTTAATTCCTCCTTTGTCCCCACCCTCGCTGCAACCGCAGGGCTCTAGTTCGCCATCCAGATTTCCGGTGTAAATTAGAGTAATGTCATGGCTGCCCGTATCTGCAAAGCTTTCAGAGATTGCGAAAATCAGGAGAAGGAATAGCGCTGATGCAAAGCCGGTATGTTTCATAATCTTATCCGTTTATCTTTACTTAATGAGTGTTTGACCTAAGCAATTAAGTGTAGTTCATCCTGTTGCGGGTCGTAGAATTTTATTGTTAAGTCCGTTTCGGATTTCGCATGGTTGATGTTGTTGACCTATACTACCGTTTATTACGAAATCAATGTTTTTCTTAAAGCATGCCCTAACTTGTAGTGCTGTTTTGGCAGGGGGGCGGTTACTAAAATTTGCGCTGGTCGAAACAATTGCGCCTCCAAATTTACGGCAAAGCGCCTGAATTGTTGGGTTTTGACTAACACGAACCGCTTGCAAACGATGTGAACCACGTAAATATTGTGGTGCAGTAGTATTAGCTGGTAATAGCCAATTGACTGGACCCGGCCATGTCTTCATAACTTTATCAAAAAGTGGTGGCGATAAATCTTGAATATAGGGTTCAAGTTGTTGAAAGCTTGCTGCAACCAGAATCAAGCCTTTTGACTGGGGACGATTTTTAAGTCTTAATAGGTGTTGTATAGCTTCGGCATTCATTGGGTCGCAACCCAGACCGAAGACAGCTTCGGTGGGATAGGCAATGATGCCACCTCTTAATAGGGTAGCATTGGCTTTTTTTAGTACGAACTTATTCAGCCGGCTGTTTTTGCGGTGCTTCATCTTTTGAGGTCATTGCATTTGTACTGTCGGTAAGTCAGAGTTCGACTCCATGGTAATCGCAACAAAAGAAGTACTTATTATTTTCTCTGTGCGTTTTCCCGATTAATTTCACGATATCCAATATCAGTTCTGTAATAGACATTATCCCACTGAATTTTTTTTGTTAATTCGTAAGCGCCTGATTGCGCTTTGGATACTGTGTCACCAAGAGCTACTGCACATAACACGCGGCCGCCATTTGTAACAATCTTTCCATTTTTTTCCAAGGTGCCTGCATGGAATACTTTTTTATCCGTCGAATCATTTTTCGGAAGGCTCGAAATTTCGAGGCCCTTTTGATATCCTTCAGGGTATCCACCAGCAGCAAGCACAACACCAACCGCATAACGTGAATCCCATTCGACACTGGTTTTATCTAATGTCTTATTGATACCTGCTAAACAAAGTTGAGCTAAATCAGACTTTAAGCGCATCATAATCGGTTGAGTCTCTGGATCCCCAAAGCGACAATTGTATTCGAGGACTTTGGGCGTTCCATCTGGTGCAACCATAATGCCTGCATATAAAAAACCAGTGTAAGGATTGCCTTCTTCTGCCATGCCCTTAACAGTTGGTTCAATAACTTCAGACATAATACGTTGATGAATTTCTGGAGTGACAACAGCTGCGGGTGAATAAGCACCCATGCCGCCGGTGTTTGGTCCTTTGTCTCCATTGTCTCGTGCTTTATGATCTTGCGATGTAGCTAGTGGTAAAATATGTTCGCCATCTACCATGACGATAAAGCTGGCTTCTTCGCCATATAAAAACTCTTCAATGACAACGCGGTGGCCTGCATCTCCAAAAGCATTTCCGGCTAGCATGTCATTGATGGCATCGATTGCTTCAGATTCTGTTTGCGCTAAGATGACACCTTTGCCTGCTGCGAGTCCATCGGCTTTAACCACAATGGGTGCGCCCATTTTTTTAACGTAGTCACTAGCTTCTTGAATGTCAGTAAAATTGCCATAAGCCGCAGTTGGGATATTGTGGCGAGCCAGGAAATCCTTGGTAAAAGCTTTGGAGCCTTCAAGTTGTGCAGCACCTTGAGTGGGACCGAAACAAGCAAGTCCGGCTTTGTTGAATTCGTCAACAATACCATCAACTAAGGGTGCTTCCGGGCCAATTATTGTGAGTTCAATTTCATTGTTTTGTGCAAATTTGAGTAACCCTGCGATATCACTGACGCTAATGTCGATATTTTCTAAGGATGGCTCGATGGCAGTTCCAGCGTTTCCGGGTGCAACAAAGACCTTTTTTACTTCATTTGATTGAGCCGCTTTCCAGGCCAGAGCATGTTCTCTGCCACCACTTCCAACTACCAGGACATTCATTTAAAACCTCGATTGAGTGCTTCGTGAAAACGCCAGATTTTAGCACAATTATTATTAGCTTGACGTAAATGTGCTGAGGAATTTAGTCGCAAAATATTTAACCTATTTCACTGAGGGGTTACTGAGCAACCCTGTTTCTGGCGAGAGTTAAGTAATTGATTTGAGGGGTCGATAAAGGAAATGGATAGTTTAATTAATGCAATAACATGGGTGATATTATGAGCGAAGGTCCTTTGGTTAAAAAAGATGCTATGTATCAATTATTACGTGACGGTAAAATTGACGAATTTAACCTCCATAAAAGCAAGGGAAAAACTTGTGATTTGGAAAATTGTGATTTTCGTGGAATAGATTTACAGGGTTTGGATGCTTCTGGGTTAAATATGTCAGGTTGTTATTTTCGGTCTGCTGATTTACGTGGTGTAGATTTTTCAAATACCCAGCTTATTGGCGCAAGTTTCCATGATGCTAAAATATCAGGTGTATATTTTCCTAAAGATTATAGTCCTGATGAAATCACCATGAGCAATATTCGTGGTACGCGTATGAGACTTGGGTGTTAAGTTGTAGTTTATTATAAATTAACTATTGTATTATAAAATTAGCTCAGCAATTGCTTGTTGATATAAATAATAAGCAGGCTTAACTCTTTCCTCTACCGTTGGCATATCATGACGATCGTTCCATGGGGTCCAAGCAAAACGTTCACTTTCTCCCTGTAGTATATTATTTAGAACTACCGCGATGGCAATGCCTTCGCTGGTTAAGCTGCCGATAAAAGCCGAAGAGGCTTCGTCATGAAAAACCTGACGTTGAGAAGGATCGGAAAACTGAAGCAAACCCCATGGAATGCGTAAGCTAATCATTTGGTCTTTTATCAATACCGCGTCATCGCTACGCAATGTTTCATCAATATCCTGAACACCGAGGTTGCCAATTTCATAAATAATATTTTCTTGATGTCCATAAAAGGTATCAGTTACGGTTGGATCTGGAAATGAACTATAGTTGGTTTTCCAGGATAACAAATTCCATCCATTCCCTTCACTGGCAATAGACTGTAATTGTTGTATCGATGGATTATGTTCATTATTCCATAGCCCAAATAAGTCGTAAGCTGGCGTAACAAAAAATTGAGCCTTCCATTCGTTATCATCAAAAAAAATGCGTAATGAAAACTCATTTCCTTGGTTTGTCGTTACACCTTGAGTGGCATTTCCGTTCGGTAGAACGATTTCACCTAATTCTTCTTGATAGGTATCGAATCCTAAAATAATTTCATCACTGTTGGCGAGTGTTCGATTTAAAGAAAGGTCTATATGAAAGAATTTTGAGTCATAGCTAACTTGTAATTGATTGATGTCTTTGTCAGTCCAGCTATTACTATAATGGGCTTGGTTTAAAGTAACGTATTCAGATCTTTGTGGCTCAAAAGCGATTAGGCCATAGTTTTGTTCTGGCGCTAAAATATTGTGCCAAAACGCTCGGCGATCGAATGGAAAATCGAATTCATTTGTAAGCCAAGTAGGTTTCCACCATTCATCGATAAGTGCGAATAACATCCCACCACCAGTATTGGCTTCTACCATGTTATTAAGCATTCGATTAATGGCATTTCCTTGTTCTTCTTCGTTTAAACCACCGTGATTTATGTCACTGTGGGATGTGTGAACATTTCCCCAACTCGAAGGTGTGCCATACTCTGCAATGATTAGTGGTCGATGAGAATAATGCGCCTTTAAATCGATTAAATAACCTAAATAACTGTTTGGGCCGTTAATATCTTCATATTGACGATAATTATAATCCTCACTAATAAAATCTGGATAATAAGGGTATGCATGAAAACTGTAAAAAATTCCTGCCGGTGCATTACTGTCATTGATATTTGCGAGATCGATAGATTCACTGTCTTCAAAAGATTCTTCAGTTGGGTGATTTAAAGGATCTAATGTTGGCCAGCTAGAGAGGCTAACTGGGCGTTCTGTTTGATAATTATTGCGTTCATAAGTTATTAAATCGTCTAAACGTTGAGTTACCCACGTTTCTGTCGGAGAGGCATTATCAATATTCAAGGCATTACCACTAAACTCAGATATTTCAGGATTTAGTCGATTAGTTGATTCCACTTCATTGGGAAAGATTTCTCTACCGATGATATAGGCCATAATCCAGGGTGAGACATCCGTATCAAAAATTCCATGAGCTTCTCCGAAGCGATGATCGATTTCAATGTTGCCATGTACAGCATCAATTACTTCATAAATTGCTTTTTGAAATTCTTCACTGAAATCATATAAGTTATCTTCATTATTATCTGAAAATTCTTCATCGAGCCAAATGCCTTGAATGAGATAAATTGGCGGTAATCTTTGAGCGACTCTATTTTTATTAAATTCATCAAATACTTGATAAAATCTTGGAAAATGTAATGTGTAGGTTCGAATGGAGTTGATACCTGCGTCGGCTATTAATGCTAACCAATTTTTGTATTGATCACGGGTTGCGACTAATTCGCCAGCATACGTACCCGGAGTTGCGACGCTTAGGTTGATTCCTGTCAGAAACATGGGATCATATTGTTTGTTTGAATAATCGTATACTTCTAAAGTGTTTGTTTTCGCTCGAAATGGCAGTGTATCGTCTTTTTCTTCTGTGTTTTCTGAGTTACAGGCGACAATGAATAAACAGAGAAATATTATGGAAAATTGATTGATCATAAGTGCTACAAGTCATTGGGTATTTGCGTGATATTTATGTTAGCGACAGAAAAGTATGATGGTTGAATTGCCATTTGAGTGAGGTTTTTCTAGTAATTTTTGTGCTTATTTTCTAACTTCTCCTAGTTTATGACTTCATAATTAGACGCTTTCTAAGTTAAACCTAACGTGTTAATTTTATCCAATTTGGTGTTTTTTGTAGCATTTTTATGGCAAATTTAATGAGTCTCATAAAATTTTTTACCCTAGTTTTTTTCTAAGTTATTTTGTAGAATTTACAAGCTAGTGGTGTGTGAACCGGTTCACAGTCTTTGTGTTGGTTCTGTCGCATACTTCATATAGACTAATTCACGTAAACTTGATGTATCGGGTTTTGATAGAGGTTGTATATGATGTTAAATCGAATATTATTTCTACTACTTTCAAGTGTATTTATAGCTAATATTGCTCAAGCGAAGACGTCGAGTAAAGCCGAGCGAGAGATAAAATGCCTGGCCCTAAATATCTATTTTGAAGCCCGTGGTGAGCCTCAAAATGGTCAATTTGCTGTGGCTGCAGTTACCATGAATCGGGTAAAAAGTCATAGATTTCCAAATACAGTATGTAAGGTGGTTTGGCAGCGGCGTCAATTTAGTTGGACGCACGACGGTAAAAGTGATCGCCCTCGAGACAAAAAAGCTTGGCGACAAGCAAAAGATTTAGCTGAGCTAGTTTATTCAAAATATTTACATTTTCAAGAAAAAACGAATGGTGCCTGGGATATAACACAGGGGGCACTACACTATTATTCAACATCCATTTCGCAACCGTATTGGGCTAAAGAGAAGGTTGCAAGCATCTCTATCGGTCGACATATGTTTGTTAATATGTAAGGTTTTCTTTAGTATAAAACCGTCAACGGAATATAAATTCTCGTTGACGATGTCGATTTAAATTCAATATCTATTTTTGATTTATCGATGATTCGCAACCGTGGGCGGTGTGGTATTTCCACTGGCTTGCATATTGATTGCTTCTGGGTGTGACTGGTAATGAGATCGAACACCACTGGCCAATTTTTGTTTTACAGCTTCATCAACCAAACACACATCGTCATCAGGTAAACAACTTACCAATGTTCGGACGAGTTTATCTTGAGGTGTTTCTACTTTTTCTTCCCAAGATGCAAGCAAAGATTTATTAATATGTGATGGAATTGAACCCATGATGCCAACATCATTTTGATCATGGACTAATAAGCCTGAAGTTGTGCCTCGATCGAGGGTAAGTACCTGAAATAAATATAAAGTGTGATAATCCAGCTGTTTTTTGAAATCCTCTTCAGTGGCAACCACGTTAGATTTAAGTTGGTTATTAAGAATTTCGCAGTAACCATCAATTGCTGATTCACCAACTTTTTTTGTCAGTGTTAAATCAGCATCGTTATCACCGGTGTTATAGGCTTCTAGGTAGAAATGTGTAATTCCCCGATGTCTACCGAGCGCAGGAATATAAAAATACTTGTCGCCTTGAGCTGCTGCTTCCTCATATTGGTCCGGTGCGGCTTGTTTTAGAATTAGTGCAAATTTTTCTTTGTCAGCATTATTATTAATGGAGGGGTTCAAATCAGCCATTAGGCGCCAATAACCGTTACCATCTTTCATTTCTGTCCAGCTAAAATGCATATGAACCGATGGTGCTAAAGGGTTTCTGGGGTGAATAATTGTCGAAATAGCGGTGGCTGAGGCTAAGTTTTT
>Ga0316207_10002748_pt1 | contig 17449 bp, 6 predicted proteins | sample 6weekpyrite_MG_FD_204943 | JGI IMG/M metagenome (GOLD analysis project Ga0316207, IMG submission 204943) | Microbial mat bacterial communities from mineral coupon in-situ incubated in ocean water Damariscotta River, Maine, United States -... | ecosystem: Environmental > Aquatic > Marine >...
AAGTATTGAATCAACAGAGCTCTCGGTTAAATCAAAAGCCTCTTTACCTGGTGTTCCAGATAATATATCTGTTGAAGCCGATAAGGACCATATAACCTTGAGTTGGACGGCTGTAGAAAATGCACTATCCTATAACATATATGGCTCTACATCACCTGATGTTACCGCAAAATCTGAATATCTAATTCCAAACGGCGCTGATATTACCAACACGAGTTTTATCCATACTGGCGTACAAAATGGCCTGATGCACTATTATGTAATAACGGCAATCTTAAGCACGGGCGAGAGCGAGGAATCTGCAGAAGTCGGAGCGACACCTTATGGATTACTACCTCAACCATCCAACATTCTCACTCAAGAAGCTAACAAACAAATTTCTATAACCTGGCCTGAGGTTCCTGGTGCAGTTAAGTATCATCTATACATGGCTTACGACAATAGCGTAACCAAAGACAATGTAGAAACACTTGAAGGTTGGATGAAACATACTGAAAATGTTATCAGCCCGTTTGTTCACCCCGGCCTGACAAATGATAGAACTAATTATATGCGCTTAACCGCCATAGATAAATTTGGTATTGAAGGAATTGAATCAACTTTATTTGAAGCTACTCCACATGCCAGCGCTGGAAATCAACCACCAGAAATCAATATTTCAATCATTGACCAAACAGCAACTGAAGAAGAGCCATTTAGCTTTCAGTTTTCCGCCTCAACTTTCCTTGACCCAGAAGACGACCCTCTTACTCATTCTGCAGCCCAACATACACTTGCGAATATGCCTGATTGGTTAAATTTTGATGCCGAGACTCGCACATTTAGTGGCACACCATCAAACACTGATGTCGGTTCAATCGATATTGATCTTACTGCAACTGATGACAATGGAAATCTAGTTACTGAAGTTTTTACTCTTAATGTTATCAATGTTAATGATGCCCCTACCGCTAAAGAAATTCCTACTCAAATTGCCATTGTTGGAAGTGTTTTTAATTATCAGATAGTAAAAAACACATTTAATGACATTGATATTGGTGATACTCTCACTATTAGCTCTACTGTATTACCTGACTGGTTAAGCTTTGATGGTACTACACAAACATTTATGGGCACTCCACTACTAACCGACATCGGCTTAACTAATATTAATATAACTGCAGATGACAATAATGGAGGGACCGTTTCTGCTCCATTTCAGTTAACGGTCGTTAATACACTTGATACTCCATTTGCGAAGGATGACGACCCTGAGGATATCAACGAAGGTAGTAGTCAAACCATCTCGGTTTTAAACAACGATTTACAGGCAAATAGTCCGCTAAATCCCGCATCTGTGACGATAGTAAATCCGCCAAGTCATGGATCCTTTGAAGTTGATACCAACGGCATTGTTACTTATACCCACGATGGAAGTGAAACCATTACCGACACTTTTACTTATACAGTAAAAGATACCGAAGAAAAATTATCTAATGAAGCTACTGTTAGTATTAATATCAACCCTGTAAATGATGCGCCAACAATTAGTGGTATACCTGACACTTCAGTCGACGTCGGCACTTTATATAGTTTTACACCCAATAAGGCACTTGATCCTGATAATTTATCAACCGAATTAACATTTAGTATTAATAAACAACCTAGCTGGGCATCGTTTAACGAAAGCACTGGAGAATTATCCGGCACACCTCTAGCTAGCGATTATTTGACAACAACTTCTGGTATTGAAATTAGTGTAACTGATGGAGATTTATCGGATATTCTTTTACCGGCATTTGACATTACCGTGACTGGTACACCACCCACTTCTATTGATGACCCAGATGTAAAAATAATCGCAGATGGAAATTTCATATTAATTAATGTATTAAACAATGACTCCAACGACGCGATTGCTTCAACGGTTAAAATCGCCTCCCTATTACCATCCATTGGATTTGCAACACCTGATGAAAACGGTAATATTTTATATCATAGCACTGCTACTTCAGATTCAATCGATAAATTTACATACACTGTAGAAAATAGCATGGGCTTAGTCTCAAATGAAGCAACGGTTACCGTTACAATTAATGTTACTCCCTGGAACTCACAAGATATTGGCGCCGTAGGAATTACAGGCTCATCAGACTTTTCAACATTCAATACTGATGGGAAATTCACTGTATCTGCTAGTGGGAATGATATGTGGGGAACAAAAGACCAATTACATTATGTCTATAAACCTATTACTGGTGACTTTGACATCAGAGTACAAGTAACTGAACTGACTAGCCCGCAACCATTTGTGGAAGCCGGAATAGTTGTACGAGAGACTCTTGCTGTGGACTCCAAGAATGTGCTTCTTACTGTAACTGATATAAACCAAGTTCCAGATAATAAGAAAGGTGTCGAGTTCAATAGCCGCCTTAATGATGGAGACGAGACTCAGGGACATACAAATAGAGTTAACAATAAAGACCTTCCGCGCCATATCCGATTAACTCGACGCAACAATACCTATAATGCCTATGAATCAGCTGATGGAATTAATTGGCAATTGCTCGGATCAACTAATACCCCAATGAGTACAGATGTATTAATTGGTATGGGTGTCTCATCACATAGCAATACCATTCTAACAACTGCCAGTTTTGAAAACCTCAAAATAATTAATCAAACTCTAAATACTCCAACACCTCATACAATTCAAGTATCAGAATTAAACACTGTTTTTCAATTTTCCAGTTTAGACACAAGTAATTACTACAAAGTCATTGGATTAGATGTAGATGAAACCTATAGTGTTGAAGTCAACTCAACTGACAATGAAGATATCAATTTGATGGTTTACCAGGATAATTTTGATAATTTGGAGTGCCTTTCATTTCAGAAGAATGTTAACTATGATGCTTGCTTAGCAACAACAAATAGTTCTGGTGAATTATATATTCGTGTGGATGGTAGCTATATCAATCAAGGAAAAAATTTCACATTAAATATCACTAAATGGTCTGAGTTGGACATAGGGGCATCTATGCCCGGCAGTAGCAGAGAAATTATAGCAAGCAATTCGTATGAAATATCAGGATCCGGCAAAGACATATGGAACAATTCAGATGAATTTTTCTTTTTCTATCGCGAGATATCTGGCAATATTGACATCACAGCTCGAGTTAGCAGCCAAACAGATACAGATGAGTGGGCTAAATCTGGCATTATGATACGCGAAACTTCAAGTACGAATTCAAAATTCGTCAATGTTTTTGTAACTCCTCCATTTCCTGTTATGTCCCATGGCACTCGTATTCAAAGTAGAGCCATTTCGGATACTGGATTGGCCACTCATAATAACTATCGAACAAACGAAGCTTCAAGCCCGCGATGGATTAGACTTATTCGCCGAGGACATGTGTTTGATGCATACGATTCATCGAATGGTAAAAATTGGTTATTTCTTGGAACTGCATATGTTCCCATGAACGAGGAAGTTCTTGTTGGATTTGCGGTCACATCCCATAATATTGGATTAACTAGTACTGCACTATTTGAAAAAATTAAAGTATTTAATAGCAGTGGAATAGCCCCTGTAATTGAGTCAGTTTCAGCCCCAGTATCCAGTTTACCGTACTCAGTGAGCACTACAGATAAATATATAAAAGTAACAGGATTGATTCCCAGTGCAAATTATACAGTTGATATGGCAAACTTAACCGATGATGCTGATTTATACATATATTCTAGTAATTTCGAAAGTCTACAATGTCCAGATAGCACAAGTTTTGATTCACCGGAACTACCGAATTTTATCTCAGGCACCACTGCAGAACAATGTCAGGGAGTAACATCCAATAGTAGCGGTGAATTGTCAATTCGTATAAATGGCTCATACTCATCAAATGGCGCTAATTTTACTCTTACTGTTACTCCTCAGTAGATTTAATATTTTTTGATATTAAAATATTCCAGATACTATTGCCGTACGATCTGATTCAATGTTTTTATCATTTATAGCTGAAACAGCGAAGAAATACTCTCCCTTAACATCAACAAAATGTTCGTATTTCGTAACATTTTTAAGCTCCACGACTTGATCAAGATTACTTGCCTCAGTCCCATAGTAAACTTTATAAGCTGCAACACTTTCAGTTACACTAGGCTCCCACACCAATTCAAAGACTGTATTACATCTTTCTACACACTGAATATCTAAAGACACTGTTGCAACTGATGTTTCATTATCTTTATCGTCCACTTGATAAATAAAGCTATCCAGCCCAAAATAATCTGAATGAGGTGTATATATAATTTTACCTTCTAAAGTTATTTCGAGGTCACCGCTTTTTGGAAGCGAGATAAACGAAATGTTAATATCTTCACTAACGCCTTCATCATTAGCCAATACATCAATCTCTTGCACAGTTCCCTGCGAAAATTGAAAATTGTCAACTTTTGCTACTGGAATATCATTGACATCTATTACAACGATAGTAACTGTACCCGTAACTTTTCCACCTCGAGAATCTGAAACCTCATATTTAAAACTATCAGTACCACTAAAGTTTTTCGGTGGGGTATATCTTATTTCTTCATCACTCAGTCGTTCTATCAATCCTGAATTTTCACTTTGACCAATACTTTCTATAGACAAAACATCTAAATCAATATCAATGTCATTATCCATTAAATTATTTAGCAATATACTTTGATCTTCCAACATAGTTACTACTTCATTTTGGACAATTGGTACATCATTTACTTCCTGCACTTTAATATTTACGGTTGCAATTACAGAATCTCCTTTGCCATCAGATACTGAATATGTAAAAGAATCAGCACCATAGTAATTTGGCATAGGTGTATATTTAAGAGTATTTGAATTAATTATTTTAACAAAACCGTTTTCTCCCTGACTAAAATCTTTTATAACCAATTCATCCCCATCCCCATCAAAATCGTTTGTCGCCAAGCCCATTAACAAAATGGACTCATCTTCAAGTACAATAATATCCTCACCTGTCACTTGTGGCATATCATTAATAGCCTCTACTGTAATATTCACTATCGCTGTAGCACTAGCACCTTGATCATCAGAAACAACATATGCAAAACTATCTAACCCATTAAAATTCTCAGCAGGTGTATACTTAAGCACATTGACACTCACTAGCTCTAGCACCCCCCCCTGAATGCTGTTTCGACTAAAATCTATGATATTTATATCGTCACCGTCTTGATCTGAATCATTAGCAAGCAAATCACTTAAAATAATTGACTGATCCTCAAGGGTAATAATATTTTCACCAACTAGGTCTGGAATATTATTCAATACTTGGACTGGAATTTGCCCATCATTATGTTCCACATCTTTCTCAAGTGAACTCAAATCTGAAGTCACCAAATAGGGTATTACCTCTTCACTCGACGTATCTTCAATAAATGCAATCTCTTCAACTAATTCATCATCTCCATCTGATGTAATAATTTCATGCATTGACTCATCAGCAGTATTAGCATCTTGTTCTAATTCTGTTGTAGATATAAGCTCAGTTTCATTTTCATTATTTGTGGATTCAAGAGATGTTTGTTCTGACTGACTAGATTTACATCCTGCCAACACAAGTATAATAAGTACAAATAATAAATTTACATATCTAACGCTCATATTCTGTTCCTCTTCTACAACTGAGAAACTGATCGGCGTTTAAGATTATTTAACCCTGCGTGAAATCACGACAAGACTTGGACTTGGTTCACATTTCTACAAAATATGATATTTTAGATTACATCTATTACACAGACTTTATATAAGGAAATTAATGGTGACATAATAGAATGGACAATATATTGTTGTTTTTATTGAATATTTCTGAAATTCCCAAATTCAAGGAAATGATTTTTTTATTATAACCAAATTAAGATATGGAGTGTTATGATCAAAACTAGAGATTAGAAACACAAGATAATTGAGTATTTCGCCACAAGATGGAGCTATATCATGCAAACTTTCTATGACAATAAAAATTTAAATCTCTTATGCTAAGAAATTTGCTGCACATAAAACAGTTACCCCCCTCAAAATTGAATGCAATAGGTTGAGTAAATCAATTTTGGGACGTTAATAACATAGGCCATGTTACAATTAATACATCAATAATTTTAAACTAATAGATAGAAGCCAAGAATGCGAATTCTAATACTTACACCAAGCTTGTCTCAAGGTGGTGGCGTAACAAACTATTACAATACATTACGAATGGATGATCAAGTTGGGATTGAGTACTTCTCTGTCAACAAAGAGAATTCAGTATCTCTAATTGGTAAATTTTATTTTTCAATTTATATTTATTTTAGCTTTATATTGAAAGCGAGAAAATACGAACTAATTCATATTAATCCTTCATTGAATTTTAAGTCATTCTATCGTGATATGATCTTCATAGCATTATCTCGACTTTTAAATAAAAAAATATTAATTTTTTTTCGAGGATGGGAAGACAGTTTTCAAAGAAAAATCCAATCTAGTAAGTTTTCAACTAGCTTATTTCTGCATACCTATGGAAAAGCTGACCACTACATTGTTTTAAGTGAGAAGTTTAGAAAGAAACTAATGTTATTAGGCGTCAACTCTGAAAAACCATTTCATATTGAAACAACTGTGGCTGGAGATTCTCTCGAGAATAGTTTCAGCATCGAAGAAAAAATCAACTCAGCAAATGAAAACATAAATTGTTTATTTATATCGCGTATTTTAAAAGAAAAAGGGATCTATATTGCAATTGATGCCTTTATAAAATGTAAACAAAACACACCTGATCAAAGAATGACTTTGTATATTGCAGGAGAAGGTGATGAACTTAGCCCTGCACAAGACTATGTAAAAGCCAACAAATATTCCGACATTCACTTTGTTGGCCAGGTAACTGGCAGTCAAAAAATAGAACTATTAAAAAAATGTCACATTATGATTTTCCCAACCTATTACGGAGAAGGGCTTCCAAACTGCATTCTTGAAGGCATGCTCTATGGTATGCCGATAATTTCTAGAATTAATGCTGGCATTCCCGATATTGTAAAACATGAATTAAATGGATATTTAACGGAAAGTATTGATAAGGATGTTTTTACCAATTTTTTAATGGAAATAGCAACAAATAAATCAATTTATCAATCAATGGCACTCGAAAACTTCAAAAAAGCTCACTTAAGGTTTACAACAGAAAAAGTTAAAAATAGACTCTTAAATATATACCAACAAACTCTGAAGTGACAATCACTAAACGTACGACTTTACTTGCCAAACAATGCATCATAGGCAGCTAAAAGCTTTGGTTCTTCGTACCCCCATTCCAACTCATCCTTTACTCGTTTAAGTCCATATGTACCCATTTTAGCTCTACGCTCTGGATCTTCTAAAAGCTCAATAATTTTGTCCGCCATATCAACCTCATCATTCTTTTTTGCGTAGAGTGAAGCTTCCTGAGCTGAAAAACGTCCTTCAGTTAAATCAAATTGAACGATTGGCTTACCGAGCGCCATATATTCCATAATTTTATTCATTGTTGACTTATCATTCATCTCGTTTGCAACATCAGGATTAATACAAACATCTGAGGTATTCAACATTTCCAAAAGCTCTTGATCCGGCACTCGCCCAGTAAAAGTAACAAAATCCTCAACACCTAATTCTTTCGCAAAAGCTTTCATGTCATCAAGAGACGTTCCACCACCTACAAGACCAAAATGAACGTCGGTTCTCTTCAGCTTTTTCACTATATATTGAGCAGAACGCAATAGGTAATCAATCCCTTCCTGCTTACCCATCACACCAACGTATCCAACTAAATATTTACGTCCCATTTTTAAAGATTCTACGGGAGGAATTATTTTAAGCCGATCCAGCTTTGGACCGCTCCTAACAACAAATACTTTTTCCGGATTCATTCCACCACGTTCAATTGCAATTTTTTTATATGACTCATTAGTTGCTATAGAAATGTTCGCAGTTTTAAATGTCATTTTCTCCCAAAACAACATAACCTTGTAAAAAAAGTCTTTTCGTCCAAACTTTGCCTCATATAGTTCTGGATTAATATCATGGTGATCAAATAAAAACTTTTTCCCGAAAAGCTTATAAAAACCACCAATGAGAAAGATATTATCTGGTGGATTACAAGCATGTATTGCATCAAATCCGCGAGTAAAAAGCACTCGCAATGATAAAGCAAATTCAAAGAAAAGGGCCGTACAATATTCTATTAAATACCCCATTGCCCCCTCACCTTCAAGAGGCAAACCATGGCGATAGATATGAATATCATCAATTACTTCATAACTTTCTTCGTAGCCCTTACCTTTTGGACAAATAATTGAAACCTCGTAACCCGCACTAATTAAAGTAGTCGCTTCTTGCCAAACACGCCGATCAAAAGGTGAAGGAAGATTTTCAACAATAAAAAGAATCCGGCGTGGTTTGTTACCAGCAGATACCTTCATAACGCCCCTCTTGGCTTTGATGGGGAACTATCCGAACTAAATCAACCACAACCTGCTCTTCGCTAGATTTTTCTAATACAGTTGAAAATTCACTATCTCCATTTCCAATTACAATAGTATCTGCATGCTCAAGCACCTCATCCATACTATCAACCATTAAACTAGAAATATGAGGAATTTGATTAAGTATATAATCTTTATTGGCACCAACTAAACTAGCAATATTAACATTTCGATCATAAAGTTTTACATCAAAACCTTTACCCAATAGCCTCTCAATTACTTCCACAATAGGGCTCTCTCTTAAATCATCTGTTCCAGCTTTAAAACTAAAGCCTAAAATCCCGACTTTTTTATTCCCTTGCTGCATTATCAAATTCAGACCTTTTTCAACCTGTCGTTGATTACTTGGCATAATCGCTTCAATAATAGGAACATCTACATCAATGCTATTTGCTTTATAATTTAGAGCTCGAACATCTTTTGGCAAACATGAACCACCAAATGCAAATCCTGGCTTCATGTAATAAGGTGACAAATTGAGCTTCAAGTCTTGACAAAAAATATCCATCACTTTATGACCATCAACACCAACCGCTTTGCTGATATTACCAATTTCATTGGCAAAACCAACTTTTAACGCGTGCCATACATTATCTGTGTACTTAACCATTTCAGCTGTAGATATATCTGTACGAATCATTGGTGCATCCATATCTTTATATAATGTAGCAAGCAATTCACCACCTCTAGCCTCAGTTTCACCAATAACCGTTTTAGGCGGATTATAATAATCATATACAGCAGTACCTTCTCGTAAAAACTCTGGATTATTACAAACACCAAAGTCTACCCCAGCCTTCTTACCGGAAGTACTTTCAAGAGTGGGAATAACGATGTTCTTCATTGTGCCAGGCAGCATGGTACTGCGAGCAACTACCACATGGAAGTCTGATTTATTTTTTAATACTGCACCTATCTGCTCACAAACATTTCGCACATATTTCAAGTCCAAGCTTCCATTTAGGTTGCTAGGAGTTCCAACACATATCAGAGATATTTCTGAATTCAATACCGCGTCTTCGATATCTGATGTCGCACGTAACAATCCATCCTTAACGGCTTTCGACATAATTTCGCCAATATCTTTTTCAATAACAGGCGTTTTACCTTCGTTAATCAAGTCTATTTTTGGTTGATAGGGATCAACACCTATGACCTCATGCCCATCTTGCGCGATACACCCTGCTGAAACAGCGCCAACATAGCCTAGACCGAAAATACTTATCTTCATGACTGCCCCTAATTATTCCATTGTATATAAAAAACACTACGTTATGCGTGCTTATCAGAAAACCCAACACCACAAATATAGCAATAAATCAAATAAAAACAAGCATTTGCATAAAATTATAGAAAATATCTAACTTAATCTAAATTTACCCATCTATACCATTAAATCAAGAAACCATTAGCTTTACAGTAATTCAACAATATAGCCAGATCATACATGCCCATTTCATTCAAGTAATAAAAATAATTCGGGCAATCTGCCATGAAACTTGAGGATTACTTTAATCTAAACAGCTTTAATTAACTATACATACCAAGTTGTAAGCAATTAAAAAATCATTTGGCAAGTGATTATTACAGTAAGCTATTCAAAAACTATTGTTTAGCTGCAATATATTATTGTTTTAATGTGTGAAGTTCCTTCAATTTTACGACTCAAAACAGCCACAGTTGATGCCACTTTCACGTCATAGCTACGCGAAACCCAACCTAAAGGGCGAGTTTCATCTCCATGAACCAATACTAACGAACTCTCATCATCCTCAACTTCTAGAACCAATTCAACTCCAGAATTATATGCTTTCACCGTATTTCCTAATAATTCTAGCTTACAATCTTCAGAGAAATGCCAGAAACATTCAATTTTATGACTTCTTTTACAGCTCAATGTATCAAGAACTACTATCTTTCGTTCAGTTTTATCCAAAGTAATTTGACGCTGATGAGTAACGCCATCTGAAAAGCGTGTATAACCATTATGATTACCTACAAAATGATCAATTTTATCCGATGAATTCCAAGTTTCACACACGCTTTTTGCTTTTCTCAACCACATGAAGTTCCCACCACTAACCGATTGATCAGCCTCGTCAACACGAATGGTATTATGTGCAGAAGTCCCTCTAAAATAGTCTCTCCACTTTTTTTGAGTATGATAAGCATATGTTCCTGGATCAACCAAAAATTCTTTACCATGTAAATTTAATGTGAAGGCTAATGCATCCGCATGACCATGCGCAGCAATACCTTGATAGCCCAATGGCCCACAGTCTACAACTAACTTTATTTCATTAGGAGATTCAAATTCACACCCAAGTACATAATAACCGCCAACTGCAAATTCTTGCTTTATTGATGATGTAACCGGTTTTTTGAAAAGTTTACTTTTTTCACTCGCTTCATTTCCCATTAACCATAACGTTTTATCATCAATACATTTTGCTTTTTCGTAGAAATCATCTCGACCAAATATCACCGCACCAGTAGCAAGTAAAGAACGATAAGGGCACCAGTTCTTTTCTTGAGACAATGAAAAAACGTAACCATCATCAGCATCACCAATCATTGGAACATTACCATTAACATCCATAATACTCGAAAGATACTCCATCATCTTCGCTAACATTTTCCAATAATCATCACTAAAACTAATATTATTTCTTTTACCAGCTAAAGCAGATATTAATAAAAAATCCAATACAAACTGTTGATATGAGACGGCTTGCTCTAAGTTAACACCATCTTTCGCATTTTGCTGTAGAACTTCACGTTCCAAAATAACTCGAGACACCCCCCTCCAAGAGTCGCACACCTCCCAAAATGGCCAAGTAATTGTTGCGACAAAGAGACCGGCTACTTCACCAATAAGGTGATTATTTGCTGAGGAATAACCTGATAAATGCCCATGGATAAAATGGCAGTGCTGAAAAATAAAATTTAGCCATCGTGTTCGAAACTTCTTACCCTCCTCACTATTAAAAATTTCTGATTTTATACCACCTATTAACTGCCAAACTAGACTCCAATTTATTAAACGAATACCTAACTCTAGGGAACTGGTCCAGTTTGCTCCAAGTTGATATGGACATTGATCGAACCATGAATTTAGTTGCGCTAATAAGGCATCTAGATAATACTTTCTCCCTGAAAGTTTATACGCTTGAGCAATTACGACTAATTGTAGATGCCTATTCGGCTCCCATAGATATTTTATATCACCAACTAATGAAAAATCTCTATAATTTAGAGTTTTACCAAACACAAGTGGGGCTGTAATCCCGCTTTTTAAATCTTTATTCCATTCAGGGATAGAGCCCATGTTTGAGTGCTTATGGGCAAAAATGTCGAAATCACCTGCTATTATCGCATCCGCTGATTTTAAGTACAGTTGTGCGTTAATTTTATCAGATGCAAATATAAAATTATTTAACCTGTCGTTCAATTCCATTTCTGGAATATTTGTAGCAGTAAAAAATCCTATTTTTTGGGACTGCATATATGCAGTTTTCCTAACACGATAACCAATTTCAGCTGGCGACATGCATTTTATTCTACTCCAATACCACTGCATTCCCTTGGACATATTTCGCGATGCACTCCATAGCGTAAAATTAAACTAACTTAAAACTTTCATAGAATTAATGAAAGACTTTCATGAATAAATTATTTTTTGTAAAAACAGAAATTAACAGAGTCTAACATTATCTAGCGACAAACCCAAAAACTCACGTCTCATAAAGAAACTAAAATAATTAGCTAGATTAATTGTTCTTGTAATGTTCGAAACATTAAACAGGGAAATATACAATCAATTCTCATTGGAGTGATCTCAAATCCAAGAATTTGGCTAAAATTTTTTCAACTACCATCTTATTGCCTAAAACAGCATTTGCTTTAAAGGGTATATAATATCCAATTTCAACTAATTGAGCTAGCTCTTGACAAATCACAGCGAAGGCTTTGCATATATAACTATTGAACAAATAACTGAATTCCACCTGGGGGCAATACTACTACACTACTTAGTTCTTCATTAAGCTCGCTAGCACCAATATCAGGCGCGCCAGTAACAAAACTCAAATTAACACCATCAGATAATTCCCAGGATATTGAGCGATCTACGGTTAATTTATTACGACTATAGTCTACCTTAGTAATAACAACCACTTGAGATCCAACTCTAATTTGATCACCCTCTACAATCCCAAATCCATCGGTAAAATAACCAGCATCTTCAACGGGTATTACGAATCCTGAACCTGCATTTTTCACAGTAGTAAGATCATCTCCAGCATCAACGCACGGGCTCTTACTATTCAAATTCAAGTCTTTTGGCATTTTAGGGTCATTACTAACAAAAGAAGGATTTGCCTGTATATTATTATTGAAATATTCTTTTGAATAACGCTCATAATAATCTAATGTATTTATTCCCCCTTGCTCTGTTTTTACATTCTGACTAGAAGCAGTTAAGTCAGAAGCCAAACAATTATATGAAAAAATATTATTTAACATATAATTCCCATAATATTTTTTAAAGTTTTTAACGTAAATATCTACATTATGACTTTCACTCTTGGGATTACTTCGTGTTTTATAAACTAAATTATTTTTAAAAATATTATTAGCTGGGGCTGGATCATCTGCATTAAACGCCTCTAATGTTATAACCGGACCACCTAAGTTGTAAAATGTATTATTAAATACTTTATTTTCACTCAGCACATGATTAGATGCTCCTACCATTCCATAAATTCCTGTATGCACCCCATTCATAAAATAATTTTTTCGGACGATTTGATTTTTACCTCCGAGTTTCATAATGGCCAAATAAGAATTATCAGTAGATTCTGGAACATTCTTAAAAACATTATTTTCGATTAAATTACGTGAACCAACGCTCATGGTAAACGCCCTATTCCCAACCCGGTCACCATTTTTAATATCACCTGATTTCCAAGTATATGCCGTACCTGAGTATATTTCCCAAAAATTATCGTATATGTTATTTCTAACAACGTTAAAATCACCTTGAACTTTTCCTAAATCATGACCTGATCGAGAAAATGAATTTCCTTCAATTAAATTATAATTATTACCTGGGTAAATCCACATCGAACTGCCTGTGTCATCATGCTCCCCATCCCACTTGAAAACATCCCAAGTCCCATTCAAATCAAAGTTATTATTAGCTATTACATTGTGATGAGATGAATTTCTTATTTTAATTGCGGAGTAGCCTCTAGAACGAATAAATTTCGAATTTTTAATTATGCTGTGAGTTGTTCCATCAAAATAAGCCCAATAATCATAATTACTATCTTTATAAATTCCCTCCCCATCCGCAGAAATCCCATCAATTGTTATATAACTTCGATTCGCAATAATTATTGGTGTTCGAATTTCACCAGTTGAACGAAATTTTGGATCCTCATTATTATAGGCTTCATAAATAATCCTAGCAGACTCGGAAGTACCAGAGGAGGCAGGCGCTATTTGCTGATTAATATAAATCCCACCACGTAAAATCGCTCTATCACCACCTTTTAGTTGAGAATTTGCATGACTTAAACTCCAAGGATCAGATATAGTGCCCCGACCATTGCCACCATTTGGGGCTACATAAAAATCGTCAGCAAAGAGCGGTAATATTGGCAAACACAACAAGAAAACAAAAATAACATTTCTAAATAACTTCATGAATCTAAACCCCAAATTTTAATTCTCCTGGCAATTGATAACCTTTTGATACTTTAATCGCTAGTATTCAATATATAAAAAAGGCTATATAATGCGCAGAAATCTCATACAGCTTATAAATTTATCGGATATTTTCGCGCCATCTACAGTATTCACACAAATCTTTTTAACATTTTCCATCGATTTCCATACCCAATCACAATGGAATTGAGAGGTGCAACACATACCCAAGCTAAATCTAACTTACAAAAATATTCTTTAGTCATTAGAACGCCTGACTTACTTATTTATAAAAAAGACGTACCCACATGTGCATGCACAAAATTCAATCAAACAAAAGCGTATAATTAGTTTGTCTCTAGCTTCATCTTTTGCTTAACTGCACTTTTCTAGCCAATCGAGCTTATATTTAAAATATATATTTCTTGTTAATTATCTTATTGAGTTTATTGATACTATTGATAGCCAATTAAGCTTAATTCTAAATTATTTACGTTTCACGATTAGATAATTTAGCATTTAATTCGACAAAGCATCTCAACATTGTCGTGTTTTTATTGAAGTTGTTTCTAAAAAACACGAGAAACATAGGTATAAATAATTAATCCGGCCCCTGTTTCAACCACCGAGAAATTGAATTAAATTTTGGCCAATTGACTTTTTAAAGTTATTGGATAAATAAGGCGCACTAAGAAGTTATTTCTTATACATCAACCAACACAATGGCAGTTAATTGTATAAATCATCATATTCGAACTCAATCGGCCATCAATTCGAATAAATATTGATTCACCATAAACATCGTCTAAGTGAAAATCTTTTGAGCTAAATATACAACAGGCAAGTTGACAAAATACCATTAAAAACAAAAATTACTTGAACTAAAAATTTTAACTTTAAGCATTTAAATCAATAACAAAAATCGCACACTTTAATTATAAAGTGTACTTTTTAAATATTTAATTAAGAATTTAAATCAGCATTGAGAAAACACAATTCTTGTGTCGCAGTACTGATTCACTTCCAATTCTTTACTCAAATTCAATATACTTAGAAGTATTGTCAATTCTCTACAACGATAACAAGATAATTGGCATCAGCATCACTAGCACCAATAGCTAAGTTACCGCCTAGCGTAACCGTATCACCACTGATATAAGACGTGTGATATAAGTTCATCGATGAAGCTAAAGGGTTTGTTGTTGTTATTTGAGTAGCAATATCTGAAAACCCAGACAACCATGCTGGGATAGTTGAAGCATCTGCATCATAAGCTACGTAAACATCAACATTTGATTCAACATCAAAAGAAAGATGAGACAAATTTGTATTTGTTCTGTCCACGTTACTTGTCATTATCCAACGACCATTTTGTAAAACAGCGGGTACTGATGATAAAGTAAATGTCTCGTCGGTATATATCGTACTTCCAACTTCTAACAGATTTTGTTTGTAGTTAACTTGTGACATATTTTCTAGTATAAAAGGCATTGGTACAAGGTCAGTAGGATTTAACACATTTTGCAACATAGCTGACATTACAGCATATCCCAAAGCGTTTGGATGATAATTATCGACGAACAAACTAAAACGATTAACATCAGCTACATTATCAAAATTAGTATCATCCATAAAATAACTGAAAAAATCTGCCCCAGCAATTACATTACCAGTTAACTCAGACGTAATAACAGAATTATATTCCCTAATAGTATCATTTCGGGATTCAATCCAAGGATTTACAAAGGGCGTACCTATTGCCGAATCACCCCAAGCGGGCGGCACCAGCGCTACAAAAGCCGTCGTTTTACCGTCTAATGTGACTTTATCGATAATGGACTGTAAATTACCTTTATATGTGCCATCACAACTAGATCCTATACACCCCATTCCACTAGGGACTGGCGTTCCACTTGAATCATTTGTTCCCAACAAAATCAACGCCTGATTCATTCCTGGGTGACGTTCAATAATTGAATCAATCCTTATTGTATTGGTTAAGTTCGAACTATCGCTATTAATTCCTTCATTAAAAACGACAACTGGATTTGTATACAATGCTGATGTTGTTAAGTAATCACTTAATCCAGCTTCAAATCCTTGAATTGCGAAAACCCTATTATCTAATGATATATTATCGGGAGAAAAATTATCACCAAAACCATTGGTAATGCTATCTCCAATTGAAACAATATAATTACCTTGCACACCTACATTACTATTGATATCGCTGGCCACTTCCAACATACCAGAATCCAGAAGCCTCACTTCAATTGAATGATTGCCTTGCGCTACACCTGTATATATTGCACTAAAAGGAGCAGTGGTATCTGTAATCAAATCACTGCCATCAAGTCGAAATTCTGCATAACCACCTACCGGAACATTAGTAGCAACTGTGGACACGTTTAGTGAATTAGCGATTTCAACAGAATTTGATATAGGCGACGAAATGATAATTGAAGGAGTTGGGCTAGCTTCTTCCAATAAAATATTGTCAAATTTCATATTGTCTTGACTATAAAGCGCAACTGAACCAGAAACATGACTCGAATCCTCAACTGAAAACAATTGTTCGCCATTAACTGCAATCAAAATAGCAGGACCATCCAACTCAACAACAATATTTAGCACTTGACCTTCAACATATCCACGAGCATTAATTGCCATTGTAGAAAAAATCCCATCAACTCTTTTTTCTAATCGTGTAAATCCATATCTGGAATTAAATGACAATCGGTAAAAATTATTAATATCCTGATAACGAAACATTACACCAATATCATTACCTTCCAAATTAGATGCATTCGATAATGGAGTAGCCATTAACGAATATTTATAATCCGTTAGTGAAAATCCCACAAGAAGATAGGCATAAGTCCCCACATGATAAGTTTCATCAAAGGGCGTACCAGAAGACTTATCTTCAACATAATTTTGTTGAAAAAACTCACCCCCTGAAACAATCCAATTTGACAATACGTTAGATTCATCGACTACACCCCAATTCACAGAATCTCCACTGTCAAAATTTTCAGTTATTGGTAATGGCAAAGAAGGCATATTTCCCACCAATGCGGCCGACTGAATAATCACTCGCGCACCCGCAGCATAAGCCGTTTCCGTAATATACGTAATCGTCAACGTTTGTCCCGCACTGGCCGCACTGTAATTCAATGCCACCTCTTGGGTTGCCGGG
>Ga0316207_10002749_pt1 | contig 17449 bp, 17 predicted proteins | sample 6weekpyrite_MG_FD_204943 | JGI IMG/M metagenome (GOLD analysis project Ga0316207, IMG submission 204943) | Microbial mat bacterial communities from mineral coupon in-situ incubated in ocean water Damariscotta River, Maine, United States -... | ecosystem: Environmental > Aquatic > Marine >...
GCACATATCGGACACCATTATTATTGACTGACCAGGCCTTGCCACCTTTTTCTCTGACTAAGCCGGAGACATGTTCGGCCGGAATGGGGTCAAAGGTGTTTTTTTCAATCCAGGCACTGAATTGCTGTGGGTCCGAGTAATACTTCACACAGCCTGTTGCAAACAGCAGTACCGCACCATCGGCAATGAATTTTTCTGCATCAAAGTCACGGGCGTGAGCACTGGGGATCAGCGAATACAGCAATAACAAGGTTAATGATAAGGTCTTCATTTTCATTGCCTGATTAAGTTCTCGTTTGAAGCCTGTAGAAACTTTATTGATACTTTAGCAACTCGTCACAAATGAGCACGTTGTTAAGTAGAAGGAAACAGAATTGACTCGAATTCCTTCATCGCCATTTCGTAGACATCGCGTTTAAAATATACAACTTCATCAAGCGGTAACCAGTAATTCACCCAGCGCCAGTGATCAAACTCGGGTTGTTTACAACTATTGAGGCGAACATCATCATCTGTGCCAGTCAGGCGTAACAAGAACCAACGCTGTTTCTGCCCGATACATAAGGGCTTCTTATCGTGCCTGAGAAGTTGCTTGGGAAGTTTGTAACGTAGCCAGTCACGGCTCTGGCTCAGGATTTCGACATGCTCGGGTTGCAGGCCGACTTCTTCATCGAGCTCACGGTACAGGGCTTCTTCAGCGCTCTCATTCTCGCGAATGCCACCCTGCGGGAACTGCCAGGCATTCTGCCCAATACGTCGTGCCCATAACAACTGGTTTTGAGAATTACAGAGAATTATCCCCACATTGGGCCGAAACCCTTGTTCGTCTATCACGCAACTGGCCTTAAATATAATCTGTAGTGATTGTCACATGAAAAACTTTTTCCATCAATCCACCTCGTCGCAACATATTTACATTGTCCTTTGACGCAAGGTTTTCTATGCTGTCGCGCACTACCTTGAAGCATATTTAGGAGAAAGACCTTGAGCCTGGCCATTTTTGATCTTGATAACACCCTGCTTGCAGATGACAGTGACTACCTGTGGGGACGCTTTCTCGTCACACTCGGTGTCGTCGATGGCGAATGGTATGAAAAGGAAAACCAGCGTTTTTATGACGACTATAAGTCAGGAAAACTCGATATCTTCGAGTTTTTGAGTTTCGCACTCGCGCCGCTTGCCGAACACGATATGGAAACCCTTGACTCATGGCATGCCCGCTTCATGGATGAATGCATCCACCCGGTTATGCTGAGCAAGGCACAAGCACTCGTCGATAAGCACCGGGCTGCTGGCGACACCTTGCTAATCATTACCGCAACCAATCACTTCGTAACCGCACCCATCGCCGCCTCCTATGGCATTAATAACCTGCTCGCCACCGATCCAGAGATGGTTGATGGCCGCTTCACCGGCAAGGTCAGTGGTACACCTTGTTTCCGCGAAGGTAAGGTTGAACGCCTTAAAGAGTGGTTGGTAGAGCATCCACATGACTTATCCGAAGCGAGTTTTTATTCTGATTCTCTAAACGACCTGCCACTTTTAAGCATGGTCGGTCACCCGGTTGCGGTCGATGCCGATGACACGCTCCGCGCCCACGCCGAACAAGTTGGCTGGCAACAGATCAGTTTAAGAGACGAATGACCGCTCGCCGTCCTGTCATCCTGCTTCTACTTGTCCTGCTGGCACCGTTCAGCCTGGTCATTTCTCTTGGCAGTGGCAGTGTCGATATTTCGCTGGCAGAGGTAATTGCTGGTACCTCCAGTATGCAGCATGACATTATCTGGCAGTTACGCTGGCCACGCACCGCCAGCGCCTTTGCCGCAGGCGGTCTACTCGCCCTCGCCGGCGTAGTGATGCAAGTATTGTTACGTAACCCGCTGGCTGACCCGTATATACTGGGTACATCCGGTGGTGCAGCCGTATTTGCCCTGCTCGCATTCATCATTGGCCTTGGCGGCTTATGGATCCCCGCAAGCGCCTTTGTCGGCGCCCTGCTTTCTACCCTGCTCGTTTTTGGTATTGCCCATGGTCGTGGCAGCTGGACCAGCCAGCGCCTGCTATTAACCGGCGTAGTGATTGCCTTTGGTTGGGGCGCAGTTATCAGCTTCCTGCTCAGTGTCGCACCACAGGCGCAATTACGCGGCATGTTGTACTGGCTGATGGGTGACCTGTCACACGCACAACATGGTTTGGCAGGACTGTTTGCCCTACTGATCGTGTTTAGCGCAAGCCTGCCTTTACTGCGAGGTCTGGATATCCTGCAACGTGGCACCTTGCAGGCCGCCGCACTGGGTCTGAATGTGCAACGCTATGAATGGGGGATATACGCCTTTGCTGCCCTGTGTACGGCCATTGCCGTCAGTCTTGCCGGCAGCGTCGGCTTTGTCGGCCTGGTCGTTCCACACCTATTACGTCTGCTAATGGGTACCAGTCAGCATCGCTGGCTCATCCCCGGTTCGGTTCTGCTTGGCGGCAGCCTGCTGGTTCTCGCGGATACCCTTGCACGTAGCCTGTTCGCACCGCAACAACTGCCTGTCGGTGTCATGACGGCTGCACTGGGTGTCCCCCTGTTCCTGTTCCTGTTGTACCGGGGGCAGCAACGATGACCAGTCTGCGTACTGAACAACTCTCGATCACGATCGCCGGTCGCCCCCTCTGCAACGGACTAAACTGGCAAATAAAACCCGGTGAGACATGGGGCCTGCTCGGAGTAAATGGTTCAGGTAAAACAAGCCTGCTGCATACCCTTGCTGGACTACGCGCTCCTGACAATGGCCGTGTATTGATTGATGAACAAGTCGTAGCGGATCTACCTCGCAAACACGTTTCACAAAAACTCTCCCTGCTTTTCCAGGACCACCAGGACAGCTTTCCCGGTACCGTGTTCGAGGCCGCACTCACCGGTCGTCACCCTTACCTGCATGGCTGGCAATTTGAGAGCGCACGCGATCATGCCATCGTCAGTGCGGCACTTGAGCGTGTGGAACTTGGCGAACTTACTGAACGAAATGTCCTGACGCTGTCTGGCGGGGAACGCCAACGACTCGCCATTGCCACGCAAATGGTGCAGGCTACCGATATCTGTCTTCTCGATGAGCCCAATAACCATCTCGACCCCCATCAACAGGTACGCTTGATGGACAGCATTACCGAGCATGCCCGTTCGTCTAACCTCGCCCTGTGTATGAGTCTGCATGACCTGAACCTCGCGGTGCGCTATTGCAGTCACCTTGCTGTCATGATGGACGGTGGTGAAGTTCTCACAGGCACTGCCGATGACTTACTCAACGAAGACACCCTGTCACGGCTCTACCAGTACCCGATGCAACGTATCGAACAACATGGCCGAGTGGCCTGGCTCCCCAAATAACCCCTCAATTTTCATTATTTTGGCATGTACCGTGACAGATCTTGAGTCAGCGTCCATAATACTTTGAGGGGAACAATCAGACAGGAAATAGCGTGGGATTAAGATTGCCGGGAACATTACGAGGCCGACTGGTGCTTGCATTCAGCCTGATGCAGGTATTGGCAATTACCGTACTGGGGTTTTTCCTTGTCTACCAGGCCGCACGCACAGAGATCGAATCTCAAAACACGCTGGCGCGAAACCTCATGGCACTGGCCGAACCAAACGTACTCAGCATGCTTGAGGAACGGGATTCATCGGGGCTGAAACAATACCTCGACAACCTCATCATGAACACTACCATTGCCGGCGTATATGTCAGCAATCTTCCCGGCACACTTATTTACTCACTCGACCAGGATGAACCGCCACCCAATTTCTTTGTCAGTTTATTTGTGTCTGACCTGGAGGCCAATGTTATTTTGACCTCATCGCTTCAGCAAGGTGATACCAGCCATGGCACCCTGGAGATAAAACTTTCCAGCAAGCCGATCAGTGAACGACTCACCGGGATCTTATTTAATAACCTGCTCATGCTGTTTGGGCTTCTGCTACTTAGTTTGACTATCACTTACTGGGTTATCACCGGCTTCACCACCCCATTAAAAAAACTGGTACGGACGGCAGCCCATATCGGTCGTGGTGACTGGCAGCAACGCGTTTCCATACCGAGCACTAACTATCTTGAGATCCAGGAGCTCGGCAATGCACTGACCGAAAGCTCACGCCTGATGACCGATCAAATTACCAGCCTGCAAGATACCCAGGAAAAACTGTTAACCAATGAACAGCACCTGCGTTCACTGGTTGATAACATGCGTGAGGCCATGTTCGAACTCGATAAACAAGGTTGTATTTCGTTTCTCAACCCGGCCTGGCTGCAGCTCACTGGTTACAACCATACAGACTCATACGGTAAAAGGTTTGCTGACTTCCTGGTCAACAATGATGACCGGGAATTATTTCTTGCCGACAACTTAAATAACGTCGACATCAATAATATTGAAATGGAAGTCCGCTCTGCCGGGAGTAAACCGATTCGGGTAGAAATTGACGCCCATGCCACGCATGGCATGCATGGTGAATTAATCGGCGTGGTGGGGCGTTTCCATGACATCACCCAGCGCTATGAACTGACCAGGACACTTGAACAACACCGCCGCGAATTGTTCAAGATCTCAATCACCGATGAACTAACGGGCCTGTATAATCGTCGTCATTTCGAAAAAATCCTGCAGAAAAAACTGCCGCAAAGCCTCGAAAAAGAAAAATCCTTGTGTCTTGCCCTTGTTGATATCGATGGCTTCAAGTTCATCAATGATACCTATGGCCACCCGGTTGGCGACAAGGTACTGAAAACGGCCGCGAACTTATTACGCTCATTTATGCGAACAAATGACGTCATTGCGCGTTTGGCAGGTGATGAATTTGCCATGATCTTCCCGGATACCGAAATTGAAGAGGCGCGTGATATTTGCCAGACAGCACTGGACTCAATTCAGAATACACGTGTCCGCTTGACCGTTGGGCACTTACAGCTACGTGCCAGTATAGGCATGTCCATCGCACCGTTTCACGGCCAGTCTATCCAGGAATTGATTGGTGCAGCTGACGTGGCCCTCTACCACGCCAAGCGTCGTCATCGCGGTCAGATCGAGGTTCTTTCGATCGACATCAGCCAGGGCATCATGGAAGTCTTTAGCCGCGGCTTTGAACTGCGCAATGCCATCGTCAATGGCGACATTGTGCCAACCTTCCAGCCGATTACTGACCTGGCAAGTGGCGAACCCATCGCCTACGAGGTATTGGCCAATATGCAGCGTGGCGAGTTACTCGTGCCCGCATCTCAATTCATCATGGTCGCGGAAGACCTCGGCCTGGTCCGGGAGATCGATCTGTGTGTCATTGGACGAGCGCTTGAAATCGCACCACCAGGCGTAGAGTTGTTCATGAACATCAGCCTGATCTCGTTTAACGATGAAAACTTTGGTAAAGAACTTTTGAAACGCATTAAGCCTGCCCGAGAACAGGGACGCCCGGTCACCATCGAAATCACCGAACGCGAAACGATTAACCTGACTGACACCCTGCTCGAAGATATCCAGGCCCTGCGAGAGATAGGTTGCAAACTCGCACTTGATGATTTCGGCCAGGGCTACTCGACCTATAATTACCTGCGCCAGTTCCGTCCTGAGTACCTGAAAATCGACGGTAGCTTTATTGAGCACATGCTCGACAGCCATGCCGATCACACTATCACCGAACATATCCACGAACTCGCGCTGTCATTTGGTGCCGTTTGTATTGCCGAGAGCATCGAAAATGAAACATTGCGCGAAGCGGTCATGCAACTCGGTGTTAAATGTGGTCAGGGTTATTTTTATGCCCGTCCTGCTGTCGCCGAGGTCGCCTTTGCCAAATCTTACTCGGCCGCCTGAACACAAGCATTTTTCCTCTAAGCCATTGATTGACGCCTGCCAGGGCATTCTTTGCTTGACGGAACACCACGGTGCCCCTACTCTCGCCCTACCAGCATCAGGTGCTCTCGAGACAAACCAGTCAACAGAGTGAAACGGGAAGTCGGTGCGAAGAGCAATCTTCTAGTCCGACGCTGCCCCCGCAACGGTGATCGAGTCAAGGTCCGTCACACAGCCACTGTGCTTTTGCATGGGAAGGCGACAGACCAGGGAAAACCACTCGTAAGCCCGGAGACCGGCCCGATGCAATCAGCGACAGGTTGCGGCGGGCGACTATAGCGGGCATTGGTTTATTCAACCCTGCCTCATTCTCTCCTCCGCACTGTCTTTTTAACTAACCGTATGTGCGGGTATGCGCATGCATGTTATGCGGAGTAACAATGAATTTTTGTAAGAAGTCCCTGCTGGCCAGTCTCGTCGTGTCAGCCATTTCACCTACAGCTATCGCTGCAGCAACCAAACTCGATACAGTCGTCGTGAGTGCCACACGTTCGGAACAGAACGTAACCTCGATACCGGGTAATATCAGCGTCATTACCCGCGGTGATATTGAAAGCAGCGGTGCAACCTCGGTCGCCGATGTGCTGCGCGGCCAGGGTGGTATACAGGTCAGTGATCAAATTGGCGATGGTAATTCGATCAGTGTCGGCATGCGCGGGTTTGGCGCTACGGCTGCCTCAAACACCCTGCTACTGATTGATGGTCGTCGTCTCAATAACCCTGATCTTGCTTCACCCGATTTCAGCAGCATCCACCTGAAAGATGTCGAACGTATTGAGATTATCCAGGGTAGCGCGGGTACCCTGTTTGGCGACCAGGCTGTCGGCGGTGTGATCAATATCATTACCCGGACTCCCGACAAGTTTAATGCCTACGCAAAACTTACGACCGGTAGCTATGATAGCAATAGCGTGACAGCTGGCATCAGTGACAAACTGGAAAATGGCTTTAGCTACCGGTTCAGTGCTGTCACACGCAGTTCTGATAACTACCGTGACGAAAACCATATCGACTACGATAACCTACTTGGCCGTGTCGATTATGAATTTGGAAATGGTGATATATTTTTCGAGTACCAGGCCATTGATGAAGATGCACAACGACCAGGTGGTCTGTTTAAAACGGATTTTGATATCGATCGTCGCGCACCGCGTTTTCCAAATGATTTTGCCGACACCGAAACAGACAGTGCTCGCCTTGGTCTGAGCTATATCATCAATGATCACTGGCAACTTGAAGCCGAGCTGACAGACCGTGATACCGACGTTACCGGTATCCTGAGTAACGTCAATTTTGTCCAGTCACGAAAGATACAAGAATTTACCCCACGCCTGATCGGGAGTTTTGATACAAAACACGGTGAAGCACTGGTTACCCTTGGCCTTGATTTTATCGACAGTGACTACCTGCTGACTGCATTTGGTACAACCACCAACGATCAGAAGGTTCGCAACCTGTACGGCCAGGCCGTAATTCCTGTCAGTAATAAACTGACAGCGACGATCGGGGCCCGCAGTGCCCGCGTAGAAAACGACTTGATGGATGGTTTTAAATTCACCAGTGGTATTGATATCAATGATAGCCAGACTGTTTTTGAGGCCGGGTTGTCGATGCAGCTCACACCCGAACTACGTACCTTTATACGTCGCGATGAAAATTTCCGTTTTGCCAAGCTCGACGAGCACACCCAAACGCTAGGTGGCGTTGTTGCACTGGAAACCCAAACAGGTATTTCATATGAACTTGGTGCTGAATGGAAACGCAATGGCAATCTGATCAGTGCCAACCTGTTTCAACTTCGACTGAAAAATGAGATTGACTATGATCCGGTCAACTTTGCCAATATTAATCTCGACCCGACAGTCCGCAATGGTTTGATCATTGACGCACGTTGGCAGGCGATGAATAACCTAACCCTTACCGGCCAATACAGCTATGTTGACGCTGAATTTGATAAAGGTGCATTCAAAGGCAATGACATTCCCTTTGTCGCTGAAAACACGGCACACCTCAGCGCCAATTATAAAATTGACACTCACTGGAACCTGTTTGGCGAATTGCAATACATTGGTGACCGCTATGCAGCCGGTGACCTGACAAATGCCTTTGAGGAACTCGATGGCTATACCGTCGCAAACATTAACGTACGCTACCAACGAAATAACTGGTTGGCCGGACTACGCATTAACAACCTGTTCGATCGTAAATACAGCGATTTTTCTGCAACCGCCTATAACGCCGCGATCCCGCCTTTTGGTGCAACAGATATTGCATTCTATGCAGCCCCGGAAAGAAATATCAGCCTGATGGTACAGTACTCATACTGATATGAAACATTCGTCTACGAAACATATTTTACTTGCGGTTGTACTGTCCCTGGCAGTACATGCAGTCATGTTTTCATCGTGGACAAATGATGCCTCGCCAATTCCTCAAGCAGGCGGCCAGGGAATGACCGTCACGCTTGTTGTCGAGGCAAAACAACCAGCCGCAATCGAGCACGCCGAGCCGGCGCCAACAGCGCCCCAACCTTCCGCATCAACTCTGAAAGAAACTGTAGCTGTTGTTGTGCCAACCAACGCACCTGCAAAGAAATCTCAACCTGAACCCAGGCCTGTGTTAGCTAGCGCAGCTAAAACGAATACAGCGGTTAAAAAAACACCACCTGTTAAGGCTGAAAACGTCAGTTCTACGCGTAAACCCGTTGAAATTGTCAAGAACACGTCCCCGCCTGACATAAATGCCACACCCCGTGCATCATCTATTGAAAATAATAAAAGGCTTGAGTCTGTGTTACAGAAGGCCTTCAATGCTGAATTCTACTATCCTCGTCTTGCCGTACGACGTGGATGGCAGGGTAAAGTGCAGCTTGGTCTGCGTATTGAAGCGGATGGTCATCTCAGCGATATCAGGGTCATGCACGGTTCAGGCTATAAACTGCTCGACAAAGCCGCGCTGAAGAGCCTTCACAAAGTCGAGATGTTACCCGTTGCAGTATCATTGCTTGAAGGCAGAAGTCTTGAACTCATCCTGCCTGTTGAATACCGGCTACTATAGGGAGAAGTGTTATGGGGCATCGTTTATCAAAGATCTATACACGTACCGGTGACAAGGGTGAAACCGGGTTAGGCGATGGCTCACGCGTGGCCAAGGATAGCTTGCGAGTCGAGGCCTACGGTACCGTCGACGAACTCAACAGTATCATTGGTATGATACTCGCACATGCCCTGCCTGATGAAATAAACACCTGCCTCAACGGCGTGCAACATGACCTGTTCGATATTGGTAGTGGCCTGTCAGTCCCCGGCTTTGACAAGCTGACCGATGATTACGTCACCCAGCTTGAGCATATGCTCGATGACTATAATGCTGAATTGCCCATGCTTAAGGAGTTCATCCTGCCGGCAGGTGGACCGGCCACCTCGACTTGTCACCTGGCACGCACGGTGTGTCGACGTGCAGAGCGCCGCATCGTCTCATTGTCACGAGAAGAAACAATCTCACCGATTGCTGTGCGTTATCTAAATCGTTTGTCCGACCTTTTGTTTGTCATCGCCCGAGTATTGGCTCGTCATGAGAATGGCAGCGAGGTGCTCTGGCAACCTGGACGACATGCTGAATGACGACGCCCGTCATCCTTAGCTGGAGTAGCGGCAAGGACAGCGCCTGGACCCTACATACCCTGCAACGGGATCCCGAATTTGATGTCGTTGGCCTGGTGACAACTGTCAACCACGTCCATGATCGCGTTGCGATGCACGGTGTACGTGCCGAGTTACTGCAACGTCAGGCTGATGCAGCTGGCCTGCCCCTGCATACACTGGACATTCCCTACCCGTGCAGTAATGAAGATTATGAAGCCATTATGCGCGAGTTCATTTCGACTATGCAGGACAATGAAATCCAGCATATTGCATTTGGCGACCTGTTCCTCGACGACATTCGCAGCTACCGCGAACAACAAATGCAGGACACCGGCATAACGCCTGTCTTTCCGCTTTGGAAAATCCCGACAAAGGCACTTGCCTGTGACATGATCGCAGCCGGTCTTGAGGCACATATTACCTGTGTCGACCCCGCTCAACTCTCAGCAGACTTTGCCGGTCGTCGTTTTGACCAGGCGCTACTCAATGACCTGCCAAAAAACATCGACCCCTGTGGGGAGAACGGTGAATTTCATACCTGTGTTACGGCAGGCCCCATGTTCAGGCATGCCATCAATGTTCAACATGGCGAGGTCGTGGAACGCGACAATTTTGTATTCGCCGATCTGCTTCCTGTTTAGCGTCTTCCAATTTCATTTTTTTAGACAGGATTAACAAGATTGACATGATGTAATGTCGGGTAACCCAGACATCACCTTGTTCATCGTGTAAAACAGCCTGTTCACATTCCTAATGTAGGGAAACGCTCTGCTTATACCAGACAAACATCGTGACCGGTGACATTAGAGATTTCCAGGTAATCACCTTGAATTATCGAAGCAATCCCTTCTCCTCTTAGAAATAACCAGCGCCTTAGCTGTAGGAGTAATACAGCTAAGGCGAATGGCTAGTAATTCTATCTGAAGGCCAGGATGAGGGCATACAAAAACCAGATTTGAGTCATCATTGTCCCCTCACCCCAACCCTCTCCCGGAGGGGAGAGGGTGTTAAAGGAGCAACCTGTATAAACAAAAATAACTTTTGTATGATGGACCTGGGCTAGTTGCGATATACTCGAAAAAATAAGAATCACCTTGAGGATGCTGTAATGAAAGACCCCGTTGTTATTATCGGTATGGGCGAAATGGCCGGTGTATTTGCGCGCGGCTTCCTGCGCCTTGGTCACCCGGTCTACCCGGTTACACGTGACATGTCGCTGGCCACGGCTGCGGCTGAATTACCCACACCTGCCCTGGTGCTAGTCGGTGTAGGTGAGGCTGATTTGCATCCCGTGCTCGACGACATGCCAACCCTTTGGCAAGACCGCCTCGGGCTATTGCAAAACGAATTACTACCCCGCGACTGGCATAGCCATGACCTGCTTGATCCGACCGTTATTTCAGTCTGGTTCGAAAAGAAAAAGGGCATGGATTTTAAGGTGCTTATCCCCTCGCCTGTTCGTGGTCCACATGCAAAACTGATCGCCGATGCACTGGGGGCAATCGATATACCGACTGAGGTTATCGACAGTGATGAAGAGATGGCCTATGAACTGGTGCGCAAAAACGTCTATATCCTCACTACCAACATCGCCGGGCTCGAGGCGGGTGGTACAGTCAGTGAATTATGGAAGGCTCACGAGGCGCTTGCGCGTGACGTGGCAGGTGATGTGATGACCATACAGGCCTGGTTAACCCATGTTGATGATGTCGATCGTGACAAATTAATTACCGGCATGCTCGAGGCCTTTAATGGCGATCCTGATCACGGTTGTATGGGACGCAGTGCCCCGGCACGACTCGCCCGCGCACTCGAGCTTGCTGACAAAGCCGGGCTTGATGTACCTGTCCTGAAACGCATCAGTGATGCCCAGGGCTAACACCCTTAGCTGTGCGAGCCGCCTGGATGGCCTCACAAAGCTGTGCGACACCTTTCAACATGCGCGGTGTTGCACGGCTGATATCATCGGGTTTTATCGATAGGAGTTGCCCCGTTCTCACCGCTGGCAATGTCTTCCAACGCTTCCAGTCAGCAAACACCTGTTCAGGTGACTGACTGCTACCCGCATAAACAATCAACTCAGGTGAGCGCTGTAATACGGACTCAATACTGATCTGTGCAGCGAGTGCGGGCAGGTCAGCAAAGATATTTGTTCCGCCACACACACGAATAGCATCACTGATAATCTGGTCAGCATTCACTGTATATAACGGTGTGTGATCGATTTCGAAAAACACTGTCACCGGAGAATGATCTCCATAACGCTTTTCCAGGCTCAACAACTGTTCACGGAAACCGCTGGCCACCGCCATTGCATTGATCTGCTGCCCCGTCAGTGCGCCAAGACTGATAATTTGCTCAGCAATCCCGTCAAGGCTATGCACGCGTACCTGTTTCAGGGGCAGGTCTAAATCACGTAATCGGGCGACCACATGTGCGGGTGTTCCCCCTTGCCAGGCAATGATGAGATCCGGCTTAAGTCCCAGCAAGCGTTCCCAATCGAGTTGGTAAACATTGCCAATGCGGGGGATATCAAGGGCCGTTGCCGGGTAGTCACTGTGTTCTACCGTTGCAGCTATCTGTCCCCCGGCACCGATTGCAAACAATAACTCTGTAATATGTGGCGCGAGGCTAATGATTCTTTGAGGTGGTATATCGCTATCTGCATGGGCGTGAATATTCGACAACCAAATCAGGCTGGCCAGTACCAGTACCTGTAAAACAGGCTGGTATCTGGTACTGATACTAATCACCAAATAAGGTCAACGTGATCATTGCGATCACCACGACCAGGATCACAACGCTGCGTAATACCAGGCCCATGACTGAACGTAACTGCGAAGGAATATCATCAGGGCTCATATCCTGTTCCGTATCAGGCTGTACTTGCAGTGCACCAAGACCACCCGCAAGCACGGCACCGTCGACAGCCTTCTGCCAGTCATCACGCCACGCGGGACTGCGCTCACGCCATTGTTGGATTGCATCGACGAAACTGCCCGCCATTGCAAATAACAGCGCAATCGCGTGTGCCGGTAACCACCCGATGATCGCATACAAACGCTGCACCGCACCGGCAAATTCATCAGACTGCCCGGCAAAGCGATGTTGAAGCAGACAGCTCAAACGGTATAACACCACACCGAATGGCCCGGCACCCAGCATTGCAAACAGGGTGAAACAGAAAATCGGTGCCAACAGGCGTTCAGTGGATTCTAGCAGGAGCTTCTCGGTCATCGTCGACTGAAGTTCACTCAAGGCTTCGGGAGGTTTTTCACCAAGGATATCTTCGGCTGCCTCACGTGCTTTTTCATCATCTTCCAGTTCCCAGGCGGCAAAGAATTGCTCAACCTGCTGTTCGAGGTCCTTGGGGCCAAGACAAAGGAACAGCACCAGGGTATTGAATGCCAGGGCGAGAAGTCCCAGTAACGCATCATCAAACAGGGCATTAATAATCACGACAGCCAGCAGCGGGCCCGCCAGGATGACCAGGACAATTCCAGGCCCCTGCCAACCCCGATCACGGCTCCATGCCAGTACCTTGTCAGTATACTCATCAAACCAGCCAAACTTCCTGAATTCACGCAGACTACTCATGGAACGCTCGAGAATCAGGCTGATCAATATCGCTATCAGACTCATAGTACTGTTGCCCTGCTTATTTTGGATTCTGGTTATTATCCCGCAATGCTATCTCGCGGTCGAGTAATGTCCACACCCTGTCCCAATCAAATATATCACCTGGATCGGTCTTACGCCCGGGCGCAATATCACAATGCCCGGTTATACGATCATGCGTGATATATGGATAGTGATCCTGCAAACCGGCAATCAACACTGCCAGTTGTTGATACTGTTCATCGGTATAGGGATCCGTGTCAGTGCCTTCCAGCTCAATCCCGATCGAAAAATCATTACATGCAGCCCTGCCGCCAAAACTTGATTCTCCTGCATGCCAGGCGCGCTTGTTGAACGGTACGTATTGCACAATCTCGCCATCCCGACGAATCAAGACATGGCTTGAAACCCGCATTTGGTAAATTTCACTAAAATAATCATGCTGCTCTGGATCGAGCTGGTTGGTAAATAAGTCATCAATCCATGCGCCCCCAAATTGCCCCGGCGGCAGACTGATGTTGTGGATAACCAACAAGGAAATCTCATCATCCGGTCGGTTATCACAATTGGGTGATGCTAGCTGGCGCGCACCATCAAGACGTCCATCATGAATTTGCATTCATGCAGTATGCCATTGTCATGCTGGCTCGGCGAGTACCAGGGAAAAATATTCATCATCAGGTTCAAAATGGTCATTGAAGCAAAAGCCGGCTTCTTTGAGCAAACTCTTTAACGATTCAGGCGTGAACTTACGGCTTATCTCGGTAAGGATTGTTTCCCCTTCTACGAAAGCAATCTCCTCGTCCAGGGCAGCCAGCGAAATTGTCTGTTCTTCCTTCGCGATCAGGTGCATCTCAATTTGGGACTTTGCTTCGTTGAAAAAGGCATGATGACGGAATTTATCGGGCTCGAAGTCAGAACCCAGCTCACGGTTGAGAATATTCAACAGGTTGAGGTTAAAGTCCGCCGTCACACCGGCATCATCGTTATAGGCGGCATTAAGAACATGTTCATCTTTGACCCGGTCTGCCCCCATTAACAACATATCACCCTGCTGCATGGAAAGGCGCAGCTCCGACAGGAAGTCCACCGCCTGTTCATGCTCAAAGTTGCCAATTGTACCGCCCAGGAATACAAACAGACTGCTTCCATCAAGTTCAGGAAAGTGATCAAAACCTGCGTTGTAATCACCTACAAGCCCCTTGATATGCAGCCAGTCATACTCGTCGACAAGGTCTTCAGATGCATCGCGTAGCATCTCCTCACAGACATCAAACGGCCAGTACTTCACGTGGCAATTCTGCGCTTCGCAGGCATCAAATAAACGCCGTGTTTTACGTGAAGCACCGCTGCCAAGTTCAACCACATGCTGTGGCTTTAACTTGTTGACAATCGTACCTGCACACTCCCTCAATAGGGCATCTTCTGTACGGGTGGGATAGTACTCCCGGGTATCACAAATTTGATCAAACAATTTTGAACCACGATCATCGTAAAAATATTTTGCTGGTAAACTACGCGGCGTACTCAACAGCCCCTCACGCACATCATCATGCAGGCTCGGCACCTTGCGGGTTGGCATTACCGGCTCACAGCTAAGTCGCCCGGCTGTCTCTATCGTGACATCTGGTAATTGTGTCTGGTCCACCATGATTCTCCTTTCATGTTGTCACGCCTTCGTAACAAATATGCACCATTGTAATGACTGTTGTTTTAGGTATTGGTTCAGTTGTGCTGTTTAGGCTAACATCAGGTTTGTAACGTGTCGAATCACGCCCACAAGGATGAAAACCATGTGTCGAATGGCTGCTTATCTAGGTCCGGATATCCGGCTGGAACAATTCCTTATCCTTCCGCCGCATAGCCTGGTCGAGCAATCCTATGCCCCACAGGAACTGGTCTATGCCAAGGTGAATGTCGATGGTTACGGATTTGGCTGGTACGATGACAATGGCTTGCCTGCCAACTATGTCAGCACACACCCAATCTGGTCTGATCCTAATCTCGAGAGTCTTGGCCGCAGTATGAAAAGCGAACTGTGGCTGGCAAATATCCGCAGTGCAACTAAGGGTATGACGGTGAGTCATGCCAACACCCAGCCATTCCATGATGACGAGCTGATCTTTATGCATAACGGCTATATTGAAAACTTTATTGAGCAAAGCCGTCGAGATATTGCCGCACACCTCAGCAATGATATACAGGCGTCCATACAAGGCACGACTGACTCTGAATATATCTTTGCCCTGTTTCGTGAAGTGCTCACACGTGACAAAGAGCTGTCTATCGAAGATGGCCTGGCTGAGACCCTGGACATGCTGGATGACCACGTAGGTGATAGCACCGCCCTGTTGAACTTACTTGTCACTGACGGTGAAGTACTCTATGCGTGTCGTCACGCGGTGAACCACCAAAGCCCCTCGCTGTATTACACCACCGATGATGCCATGTTTCCTGGCGGCCAATTAATCGCCTCTGAGCGACTGACACTGGAAGCGCTTTGGCAGCCGGTTCCCGAGAAACACATACTCATCATGTCTAATGATGCCCCCCCGGAGTTGATTCCTCTGTAATGGATACACACTCACTTGCTGCACTTTTCGACACACATGCCTTGATTCATAACATGGGGCGCAGTCTTGCAGACAGTGACTACCGGTATCAGTATCACACTGACCTGAGCCCACTTGGCTGGCATGTGGGGCATTGCAGTTTTATTGAAACTGTATGGTTACGTGATCGCGTTCTCGGAGACAGTACGATAACAGACGCATTCGACTGGCTGTATATTCCTGAAAACATTCTTAAGCCTAAACGCGGGCCGGCACTGCCACCGCGAGACGAACACCTCGACTGGTGTAGCCAGTTGAATAAACAAAACCATGAGTTACTGGCAAATCCTGACCCGGTCTTCAGTGCACACGAACTGAACCGGAATAATTACTTACTTAAGTTTATCCTCCAGCATCACAGTCAACATGCTGAGACTATGGCCATGGTGCTCATTCAGCGCCAACTTCAAATGGATCATTCAGATCATCACGTCACACATTCCCTGGCAGCCCGGGCCATTACTGATGATGGGCATGTATCACTTCCTGCTTCGCGTTATTGCATTGGTAATACTGATAACAGTGAGGCCTTCGACAACGAAGTAACCCTACAGGAAATTTCATTAGCCGATACACTAATTTCTCATCTACCTGTCAGCAATGGTAACTGGCTGGCTTTTATTGAAGATGGTGGTTACAGGGAAACGCGCTGGTGGAGTGAAGCAGGAAATACATGGAGGAAAATGGCAAAGGTTGAATCACCCGAAACATGGGTAAGAAACACCCATCAACACTGGTTCGAAGTGAGTACTCAAGGCTGTCGCGACCTTAATGAAAATAGTGCTGTCAGTGGTATTAATCTTTTCGAGGCCAATGCATTTATCAACTGGCTAAACACAACTGCAGGCTTAACCTATCGTGCCAGGCTGCCACATGAATATGAGTGGGAGGCGGCCGATCAAGCTGGTCTATTATCAGGTACGGGACAAGTGTGGGAGTGGTGTCATAACTATTTCCATCCTTATCCGGGGTTCAGCCCTTTTCCTTATGATAATTATTCAAAACCCTGGTTTGACCAAAATCATGTCAGCCTGCGTGGTGGCAGTGAATTTACCCGTCCATCGATAAGGCGTAGCAGTTTCAGAAATTTTTATAACCCTGACAAACGCCACATCTTTTCAGGGCTACGACTTGTCTATGAAGGCTAGTCAGTGTTGTTGTTCTACATCCCTTTCAGAACCATATCGGTGTAACTGACAATCCCGACTAACTTACCATTAGCAACCACCGGTGCACGTGACAAACCAAATTTGTCGAACATTCTTGCACAGTAACGAATATCCATATCCGCATGGACGGTAATTACGGGCTTGGACATAATCTCATAAATATTGACACGCTCTGGTGCGCGGTCCCTGGCCAGTACCTGGCGAGCGATATCGGCCAATAGCACAATACCGTATTCATCATGGTCATGTCGTTTATCAACGATCAGGGATTTATTGGCATGATGTTGCATCTGCTCGAGCGCATCTTTGACTGTAGTAATCCCATCGATCAGGTCAAATTCATCCTTCATTACCTCGCTTACGCTAACAAGATCTTTATTACTCATAACTTTTCCTCCACAGCTTCAGTCAGCTCCTTGATTTGTTGCCCTACGCCAACCGCATCTTCAACATCTATCTGGATTGCAGAGGTAGGTGAATTCGAGGAAAAACCGGGGAGTGGGATTGCATTCCAGAT
>Ga0316207_10002750_pt1 | contig 17447 bp, 15 predicted proteins | sample 6weekpyrite_MG_FD_204943 | JGI IMG/M metagenome (GOLD analysis project Ga0316207, IMG submission 204943) | Microbial mat bacterial communities from mineral coupon in-situ incubated in ocean water Damariscotta River, Maine, United States -... | ecosystem: Environmental > Aquatic > Marine >...
TGGATGGCACGTTTCAAAGGTCGAGCACCATAAACAGGATCAAATCCGGCAGCACCTAATTTATCCAATGCTTCATTCGAGGTAATCAATTCAATCTGTTTGTCCAGTAATCTTTCAGAAAGATGATTAATCTGAATTTGTGCAATTGAACGGATCTGTTCTTGCTGTAATGGATGGAATACCACAGAGTCATCCACACGGTTAATAAACTCAGGTCTGAAATGCTTACTTACCTCATCCATTACCGCTTCTTTAATCTCGTTATAACTTACTTCTTCACTTCGATTTAATAACAGTTCCTGAATTTGCTGTGAACCCAGGTTCGATGTCATCACGATAACGGTGTTACGAAAATCAACGGTACGTCCCTGACCATCGGTCAAGCGCCCATCATCGAGTACCTGTAATAAAATATTGAAAACATCCGGGTGTGCTTTCTCAACTTCGTCAAGTAGTACAACCGAATAAGGCTTACGACGCACGGCTTCCGTCAGGTAACCACCTTCTTCATAACCAACGTAACCGGGAGGCGCACCAACGAGCCTGGCAACTGAATGTTTTTCCATAAACTCGGACATATCAATTCGCACCATGGCATCTTCCGAATCAAATAAAAATTCTGCCAGGGCTTTAGTCAATTCTGTTTTACCTACACCAGTCGGCCCAAGGAATAAAAATGAACCATTGGGACGATTTGGATCTGACAAGCCAGCACGGGAACGACGAATAGCATCTGAAACAGATTTAACCGCTTCAGTCTGACCAATAACTCGAGAATGCAATTCATCTTCCATCCTTAATAACTTATCACGTTCTCCTTCAAGCATTTTTGAAACAGGAATACCCGTCCATTTAGAAACAACTTCGGCAATTTCTTCATCGGTTACCGAGTTCCTTAACAAGGTTGTTTCCTGCATTTCAGCCTGTGCCGCCATATCCAGTTGTTTTTCCAATTCAGGAATACGTCCGTATTGCAATTCTGAAACCCGGGCTAAGTCTCCCGCACGTTTGGCAGCATCTGAATCAAGCCGGGCCCGCTCAAGTTGCTCTTTAATATGTTGAGAGCCTTGTAATGCAGCTTTTTCTGCTACCCAGATTTCTTCAAATTCTGAATATTCTTTTTCCAGATCGGCAATATCCTGTTCCAGTTTATCCAGACGTAGTTGTGAAGCGTTGTCTTTCTCTTTTGACAAAGCTTCTCGTTCAATTTTTAACTGGATCAGTTTTCGATCCAGCTTATCCATTGCTTCCGGTTTAGAATCAATTTCCATACGGATACGGCTGGCGGCTTCATCAATTAAGTCAATCGCTTTATCAGGTAACTGTCTGTCTGAGATATAACGGTGCGATAAAGTTGCCGCCGAAACAATTGCCGGATCGGTAATATCCACGCCATGATGAACTTCATATTTTTCTTTCAGACCACGTAAGATTGCAATGGTGTCTTCAACCGTTGGCTCATCAACAAGAACTTTTTGAAAACGACGCTCAAGGGCGGCATCTTTTTCAATATACTGACGATATTCATCCAGTGTCGTTGCACCTATACAGTGTAACTCACCACGTGCTAGTGCTGGTTTTAACATATTACCTGCATCCATTGCGCCTTCAGCTTTACCGGCACCAACCATGGTATGAATCTCATCAATAAATAAAATGACCTGACCTTCCTGCTTAGCCAGATCATTTAATACTGCTTTTAGACGTTCTTCAAAGTCACCACGGAATTTTGCACCCGCTAACAACGCACCAAGATCCAGCGATAACACTCGCTTGTTTTTTAAACCTTCAGGCACTTCACTATTGATAATACGTTGCGCGAGACCCTCGGCTATGGCAGTTTTACCCACACCCGGTTCACCAATCAACACCGGGTTATTTTTGGTGCGACGTTGTAAAACCTGTATAGCACGACGAATTTCATCATCACGGCCTATAACCGGATCAAGTTTACCCTGCTCAGCGCGTTCCGTTAAATCAATAGTATATTTTTCCAATGCCTGACGTTGTTCTTCAGCATTGGGATCATCGATCGTTTGGCCGCCACGAACCTGGTCGATAGTTTGTTCTAACGCTTGTTTGCTAATACCCGCTTTTTTGAATAACTCACCAATCGAACTTTTATCATCGATACAGGCTAAAACAAAAAGTTCGCTGGCAATGTACTGGTCTTTCCTATCCTGTGCAATTTTATCAGTCAGGTTTAGTAACCGGGATAAATCATTTGATAAGTGCACCTCTCCGGTCGCGTCCCCAATCGTAGGCAAGTTATCGAGTGCTTCACCTAATTGTGAACGTAAGGTATTAACATTAGCACCACTTTGAACCAGTAGATGTCGGACACTGCCGCCTTCCTGATCGAGCAAAGCCGTGACTAAGTGAGCCGGTTCAATATAAGCATGATCGCGTCCAACGGCTAAACTTTGCGCATCGGCTATCGCAACCTGAAACTTGCTGGTTAACTTATCCATTCTCATTGTTCGGTACCTCAGACCTGAAATTTTATATACATTGTTACCCTAAAATAAATAAGGGCTTTGAATGGAAAATCAAGTGTTAATAAAAAAATTGTTAGATCAGTGGGAATTTAACCTTAGGGTAAGGGTACAATACATCCAGTGGCATGCTGGTTTCAGGATTTAAAACAATACGCACGTGTTCCCGGCGGAATTCACGTGCATTAGACAGTCCACACGAATGTGCCAGGCCATTGACTTCATAGTTAACCCAATGTGCATATTGATGGACACGTTCAGCCTTATCAGCAACAACCAAACCTTTAACTCTTCTTTTATTATGGGTGGTAATTCCTGTCGGACAAGTATCTTCATGACATTGCATAGACTGAATGCAGCCCAGCGAAAACATAAAGCCACGAGCACTCACGATAAAGTCTGCTCCCATACATAATGCCCAGGCAACTTTCGCTGACTGTACTAACTTACCAGAGGCAATAACCTTTACTCTACTTCGTAAGTCGAATTCAATTAAAGTATCCACCAAGATGGGTAACGATTCATTTAATGGTAAACCAACATGGTCAGCCAATAACTGTGGAGCTGCGCCTGTTCCGCCATCACCGCCATCCACGGTAATAAAGTCTGGCGCAAAATCCCGGCCACGACGATGAATAGCCTCACATACAGAGCGTACCGGTTGCTCTGAACCAATCACCGCCTTATAACCAACAGGCCGTCCTGTTACCTCGCGAATATGGTTAATCATATCGAGTAAATCATCAGCCGATTTAATCTCTTTATGCCGGTTAGGGCTACTGGAAACTTTACCTGCTGGAATTCCACGAATTTTGGATATTTCCTCTGTCACTTTATTAGCCGGTAGCACCCCCCCACGTCCAGGCTTGGCTCCCTGCGACATTTTTATCTCAAACGCTTTTACATGCCGGGCGACTTCGCGCAAGTGCTTATCACTTAAATTGCCATCCAGATCCCTGACACCGTATTTAGCCGTTCCTATCTGAAAAATAAGATCACACTGACCTTCTAAATGAAAAGGCGATAACCCACCTTCACCCGTATTCATCCATATTCCACTTTTACCCGCACCTTTAGACAGAGCACGCACGGCGGCCGAAGAAATCGCTCCGTAGCTCATACCGGAAATATTAAAAGGAGATTTTGCTTCAAAAGGGTGATCACACTGTTCACCGATAATCATGCTAGGTGTAGGGGTATATTCTTCTTCCAATAAAGGATAAGCAGCAGAGGCAAATATAACCGAGCCGGTTTCTTTTAAATTATTGGTCGAACCAAAACCAAGCAGTCCGCCCAATCCTTTTGCTGTACGGTATACCCAGGCTCGGGTCGCCCGGTTAAACGGCATTTCTTCACGATCGTGGGAAAAGAAGTACTGACGAAAGTATTCGCCTAGCTTTTCAAAGCGATATCGCATCCGGCCAATAATTGGGAAATTGCGCCGTACCGTATGTTTAGTCTGCGTAATATCCTGGACATACATCACCACCAACCAGATAACGATAGCAACAATAATGGTAATGGCAATTATGCCGTCCCAGTTAGTTAGCCAATCCATGTTCTACTCCATTAAACAATATACAGTCAATTCAGTCTGTTATGTCGGCCGATATAGAAATTTGTTTAATTTTTAAGGGGCAACTAGCTAACTAGTGAAGCTGGGAATGTGCCAGGTAGATAACAATAATACCAGCACTAATAAGCAACATTTGCTGTATACCCGCTGACAGTTGTGTACGCTTATGCAGCCCCGGGATTAAGTCGGCTACAGCGATATAGATAAAACTGGAGGCTGCAACAGCAAGAACATAAGGCACGATCGCTTGCAGGTTCGACAGGCTATAGTAAGCCAGCAAAGCACCAACGACGGTGGTTAAACTGGCCAGAATATTAAATAACAAAGCCTTACGACGAGAAAAACCGCTATTAAGCAATACAGCAAAATCACCCACTTCCTGAGGAATTTCATGGGTTGCCACGGCCACACTGGTAACAATACCCAGGTGAAAGTCGGTCATAAAGGCTGCGGCAATTAAAATGCCATCGATAAAATTATGCATCCCATCACCAATTAACACTAACGTGCCAGCGGCTTTATCACTGTGCTCTATATGGTCGGGGTGTGCTTCACAGTGATCTGAGTGGCAATGGCGCCAGATAACCAGCTTCTCCATAATAAAGAAACCAAGTAGACCTAACAAAATGGTTAATCCCAGATGATGGACTTCGATTTTATATGTGCCCATTAAACTATGTGGAATCAATGCCAGAAAAGCTGCGCCGAGCAATGAACCAATTGCAAAGCTGACAAAATGTGGAATTAAAATCGCGCGGATATTTTTAGGCAAAAGTAAAAAAGATGACGCCGCAATAACGCTTAGTACGCCACCCAATAAACTAAAAATAATGATCCAGACCAGTAAACTCATATAGCGACTATAAACCTTGAATATCGATGCAAAATAATAAAACGGGCTATCTTAACGGATTTCCGGAAAAATTTCTGATTTTTTCGAGACTGTAACCATTTCTGTGTAACTGTCTAAGTTAACGTTTAAGCATAATCGCTTAAACGATCTTCAAATTCAATCATAAATCGATTGAGTGCTGATTTCCAATTTCGAATCGGCATTGTCCATTTCTTAGAAGCTTGCTGTATCGCAAGATACACCACCTTTTTTGCCGAATCATCTGTTGGGAAAAGTTTACGTTTTTTAATCACTTTTCGAATAACACTGTTGAGTGATTCAATCGCATTGGTTGTATATATCGCTTTTCGGATATCGGCAGGATAATTAAATAAGGTATTTAAGTTATGCCAGTGTGATCGCCAACTTCGACTAATTTGAGGATAAAGTTCGTCCCACTTTTTTTCAAAGTTTTCTAGTTCAGTGAGCGCTTCATCTTCCGTGACAGATTGGTATATTTTTTTAAGGTCTGAGGTCAGAGCTTTATAATCTTTCCAGGGTACATAACGCACCGAATTTCGAACCATGTGTACAATACAAAGTTGTATTTGAGTCATTGGGAAAACGGTTTGTATGGCATCAGGGAAACCTTTTAAGCCATCAACACAGGCAATCAAAATATCTTTCACACCGCGATTTTGAAGTTCAGTGAGTACGTTTAGCCAAAACTTTGCCCCTTCATTTTCAGAAAGCCACATGCCCAGTAACTCTTTGTGGCCTTCCATATTGACGCCTAAAGCGAGGTAAACGGCTTTGTTGATAACTTGCTTATCTTGCCTGATTTTAAGAGCGATACAGTCGAGATAAATGATGGGATAAACACTGTCGAGTGGGCGTGATTGCCACTCAATCACGTCATCAATGACCGCATTGGTGACTTTTGAAACCAGTGAGGCGGACACATCGGTGTCGTACATTTCTTTGAGCGTATGGCTGACCTCACCTGTCGATAATCCTTGTGCATAAAGAAACAGGATTTTATCGCTCATCGAAACAAAACGGCGTTGATTTTTCTTCACTAACAGAGGTTCAAAATCACCGTTGCGATCACGAGGCGTATCAAGCTCAAACGGGCCATCTTCAGTTTGTAGGGTTTTAGTAGAATAACCATTACGACTGTTATCCGTATTGGCTTTTTCGTGTTTGGAATAGCCGAGGTGTTCATCAAGCTCAGCATTGAGAACGGTTTCAAGCGTCATCTTTGTGAGCATTTGCTTGAGCTCATTAAGATCAGCTTCTGATTTGATATTTTTCGCAGCCGCTTGTGCGAGTGATTTTATGTCTTCTTTTTTCATAACTATCTATCCTCTCCCAATTATGGGATTAATGATAGACAATTACACAGATTTATTTACAGTCTCATTTTTTTCCAACACTGATTTTTCTAATATAGGCTAAAACATTCCTCTGGCTTGCCTTTACAGAAGTTACTGTTAGTTTTTCAATGTCAGTTTAGAAACCACATTTTTCACATCTTTGGTTTTTTTACAGAGTATAATTATTTTATTTTTTATTGCAGTTGTTGGTACTTCACCTGTTAAATAGACAACGCCATCATAGGTATCAACATTAATATCAAAAGTGCGAATGCCTTTGGTTGTTAAAAATTTAGAATTTATGCTGGCCGTGATTGATGCATCATTTAAAATAGTTGCGGCATCACGTTCATCTTTTCCAACATAATAGCCACCCGCTCCGGCACCTCCCACCAGTGCAACTGCACAGCCCTGGAGAAAACCAGCCTGAATAAAAACAAAAAATAATAAAGGTAAAAATTTTTTCATAATAAATATTAAAATCTAAAGTTGAGTATTTAAAATCAAAAGATAATCCAGATACATCTCAATATTTTACATGGTTAAGAATCCAGCCATATTAACGTCGCCATTCGTCCTGAATTAACGCCATCACGTCGATAGGAAAAAAATCGTTCTTTATCCGTAAAGGTACAATGACTATCTCGAGCTATTTGTGTCGCATCCAGACCTTGAGACCGTAACTGTAGCTGTGCTGCCCTGGCATTGTCCAGTAAATAAGATCCCGGCTTGTTAGTATCAACCTGAAATGCTTTTTCCAGTTTAGTATCCTGCCGGATAAAACATTGCCGAACATCTTCACCAACCTGGTATACCTGCCCACTAATAGCCGGCCCAATCCAGACATTTAGATCCTGAAGCTTATTAGCCCCGTCAATTTCACAAAAAGTATCCAGTGTTTTCTTTAGTATACCGTTAGCGATTCCTTTCCAGCCTGCATGCACCGCGGCGACCCAATTCGCCTGCTTGTTACAGAATAAAACCGGTAAACAATCTGCGGTCATCACACAACAAACAATATTAGTCTCAGTCGTATACGCAGCATCTGCTTTAAAATGCCCGCTTAAATTATTTTTTGTAAGGGAAACAATGCTATCACTATGAGTCTGTTGCAACCACACCGGTTCAGCGGGTAAATTAAAATTCTGAATTAAGCGGTCACGGTTTTGTTTAACATCGTCTTCGCTATCATTAACATGTGTGGCCAGGTTAAAACTATCCCAGGGTGCCGCGCTAACACCACCTTGACGGGTTGTGGTAAACGCCCTCACTTTATCAGCCACCTGCCAGCCTGGTCTGATAATCTCAACTGTCGAATCGCTGTCCTCAAAAGTCACTTGACTTCAAGCTCAGTTAACAATTGCTGAATATCATCCGCTAACGGAGCCTGCCAGCTCATAGCCTGATCTGAAACAGGATGTTTTAAGCTAAGCTGAAACGCATGCAAAGCCTGACGTTTAAAGTTCTGAACCGCCTGGCGTAAACTTTCACTGCAATTTTTTGGTAAACGGTTACGTCCACCATAAACCGAGTCACCAACGATAGGGTGCTGGATATGCGCCATATGCACACGAATTTGATGGGTTCTGCCTGTTTCTAACTTTACGTCAAGCAATGTATAGGCATGATAACGTTGCTTAATACGGTAATGCGTAATCGCATGTTTTGCACTGGTATCAAATTCATTTAATACCGCCATGCGCTTTCGATCAACCTTATGCCGGCCAATAGCTGCATCGACTGTACCACCTGCGGTGAGTTCGCCCTGGACCAGGGCAATGTATTCACGCGAGATTTCGCGCGCCTGCAGTCTTTGCACCAACAGGCTATGCGCAGTTAATGTTTTAGCAACCACCATAATACCGGAGGTATCTTTATCCAGTCGGTGCACGACACCCGCCCGGGGTAAGTTAGCCGCATCAGCAACATGATATAGCAAGGCGTTACACAGGGTGCCGCTCTCATGTCCCGGTGCGGGGTGAACAACCATGCCAACCGGCTTATTGATCACAATAATGTCATTATCCTCATATATTATATTCAAAGGAATATTTTCAGGCTGCCAGGCAACTTCCACTTCCGGTTCAACCTGCATGACAATGCTTTCGCCAGAATAAACTTTGTCTTTAGACCGACGCCACTGACTTTCAACCGTTACCCGTCCTGACTTAATCCATTGCTGCAACCTGGCGCGGGAATACTCGGCAAATAACAGGCTTAAGGCCTGATCAAGACGTTTGCCCGATTCGGTTTCCCCCACGATAGCCGTGAGTATTTCTGATTTAGATGACATATATTAGCGCTATTGTTGTCAATTTATATAGTATAGAGTCGGTAAAAGCATTTAATCTACTGGTACAGAAGAGTATACTGTTTGCTTGCATTAACGTCATAACCATAAAGAAGTATTAAACATATTATGAACTTATCTAACTGGATTTTAACTAGCCTGAAAACGACATACCAACGGCACTTTACCGCCAAACTGCTTTTATTGTCAGGCTTGATGCTTATTTTACAAAGTTGTGCCAGTGTAGACAGTACCTCCCTGCCGGAAGACATCACAGCAGCTGAAATATATAAACAAGCAAAAGAGTATTTAAATAGTGCCGACTATGAAGGAGCCATTAAACTGTACGAACAAATCGAATCCCGCTTCCCTTATGGCAAATTTGCCCAACGTGCACAACTTGAAATAGCCTATGCTTATTACAAAGATGGTGAATCAGAAACCGCGATACTTTCAGCTGACCGTTTTATAAAATTACATCCCAATCACCCTAATGTCGATTACGCCTATTACCTTAGGGGTCTGGCTGCCTTTGATGTCAATAGCTCATTCTTTAGTAAGCTGTTCAATCAGGAAGCTGCCGAACGTGATCCCAAGGCAGCTCGTGAAGCCTTCCGGTATTTTGCTGAGCTGATAAAGCGTTACCCTAAAAGCAAATATCGAAACGATGCGATCAAACGTATGAGAATGTTACGCAACAACCTGGCACGTTACGAAGTCTTTGTTGCTAAATACTACATGAAACGCAATGCTTATCTGGCCGCCGTTAACCGGGCAAAATATATCCTCCAGTATTACCCGAAAACCGGCTCGGTTCCCGATGCGCTGGCACTGATGGTCGAAGGCTATCGAAATCTGGGTTTAAAAGATCTGGAAAAAGACGCACTTCGGGTTTTACAGCTTAATCACCCAAATCACCAAGCCACTTTAGATGTAATGAAGTAACCCGGTTACAGTTAGACAACAACTAGTAGCTATAGCTAGCCAGAAATAAGATTTAGGGCAAGCCTGTTTAGCAGACCAGAATGAGCCCTTTATATCGCTTCGCTATCTGTTTCGCCAGTTCGGATCCTAACCACCTTCTCGATATTCGAAACAAAAATTTTGCCGTCACCAATTTTACCTGTGCGCGCCGCATTAGTAATCGCTTCAATACAATTTTCTACCAAATCATCACTAATAACCACGTCTAACTTAACTTTTGGAAGAAAATCAATAACATACTCAGCCCCACGGTATAACTCTGTATGGCCTTTCTGACGACCAAATCCTTTTACTTCAATGGCTGTCATCCCGGTCACACCAATTTCAGACAAAGCCTGTCTTACGTCATCTAATTTAAAGGGTTTGATTATTGCTTCTATTTTTTTCATTATTATATCCTTCAAAACACTTTGACAGTCGCGAATACCGCGCGAGTTAATCTTTGTATCAGCAGATTAACGGTATTTATACTCAATTACCATCACTAATTCTACCCAAATTGGTGCGTAGACTGGCTAAAAACCTAATAACCAAGCCGCCATTGTAACGAATTCGCCAATTTATTGAATCTCGCAACTTCGCCAGCTTTTTGGCAGAATACTCACCAGGTAACCTCTATATTATATTGATTAGGACAGGCTTTGTAATATGACTCAAACAGCAACTAGTAAGCAACGCGAACAGGAAATGTGCATTCTTGCTGAAATGAAAGTACAGCCATCGATCAACACAGAGTTTGAAATTAAACGCCGAGTCGAATTTATTAAACAGACACTTCTGGCATCCGGTTTAAAGAACCTGATACTGGGCATCAGTGGAGGAATTGATTCCTGCACCTGTGGTCGGTTGACTCAAATCGCGATTGACGAATTAAATGCAACCAACTCCTCAGATCAACACTATACTTTTTACGCAGTTCGTCTGCCTTATGACACACAGGCCGATGAGGCCGATGCACAATTGTCGCTGCAATTTATAAAGGCAAGTGAAAATTTATGTATTAATGTTAAACCTTCGGCCGACGGTTTACACTCAGAGACACTTAAAGCCCTGCAATCACAAACTGCGTTATTAAAAAATGAACCCCTAATTGATTTTGCCAAAGGTAATGTTAAGGCACGTATGCGTATGGCAGCCCAATATGAGGTGGCAGGTATTGTTGGTGGTCTGGTCATTGGTACCGATCACTCGGCAGAAAATATAACCGGCTTTTTTACCAAGTTCGGTGATGGAGCCTGTGATCTCGCGCCCCTGTTCGGCTTAAATAAACGCCAGGTACGTCAGATAGCCGCAAGCCTCGGCGCCCCACAATCAATAATTGATAAAACACCAACGGCTGATCTGGAATCACTTGATCCGGGTAAACCGGACGAGACAGCTCTTGGCGTCAGTTATGATGAACTGGATGACTTTCTGGAAGGTAAGCCACTCGATGAACAACTAAAAAATAAAATCATCCAAATTTACAACAGTACCCGACATAAACGACAACCAATACTCACGATCTACGATTAATCCTGAGGCTAACCGCTTTTTTGTGCCTGACAAACCAACTTCGTGCTGGCGTTATAGGTGACATAAGGCTATGATTAATATCATAATACTTAATTTTCTAACTAACCTCTAAAACGTTCCAAATAAAAATATGAATCTCTTTCGCTTACTTGTTATTGTCGCTATTGTCTGGCTTTCTTATCGCATTTATCAGAACTGGAAAGTAAGCAAGCAAATTTCAACAAAAAAAACCGATAATGATACTGGCATCAAACAAATGGTACAGTGTGCAAAATGTGGCGTTCATTTACCTGAACAGGAAGCTATTAATGCATCCGGTAACTATTACTGTTGTGAAGAACATAAAAACTAAACCATAAATAAAATCCAGCGTATTTATGGCGACAAAAAATACTTTTACACTTAACCCTCCAACACTAAACCCACAACTTGGTGAGTCACAAATTGATGTCTGGAAACCGCTCACCTACCTGAACATCTACCGAACAATTTTATCGGCATTTTTTCTTATTCTGGCAATAACCCAAAATACCTTTCATCCCTTAGGTAGCGTTAACCAAGTACTTTTTACCCAGACCAGTTTAAATTATCTGATACTGGCATGTTTTTTCTGGATGGCCATTCAACTGCGAAAGCCTGGTTATCTGATACAAATTCATGCCAGTGTGCTGACCGACTGTATTGCTATTTTGCTATTAATGCATACCAGCGGTGGTATCCAGACAGGCCTAGGCACCTTACTGTTAATCACTGTTGCCGGTTACAGTATGATAGTTCCTTTTCGTTCAGCACTTTATTTTGCTGCAGTTACCACCATTACCTTATTAGCTCACCAGTTATACAGCTATTACACAGACAGTGGTCCGACATCAAATTACACTTATGCCGGTATTTTAGGCTTAATATTTTTTAGCACCTCGATAATTTCACATAAACTTGCTCTTCGATTAAAAGAAACCGAAGCGTTAGCCTTAAAACGTGGGTTTGATTTGGCAAACATGGCACAACTTACCGAGCATATAATTCAACGAATGCAAACAGGTATTCTGGTGGTTGATGACGAAAATGATATAAGACTGATTAACGAATCTGCCTGGCATATGCTGGGTATGCCATCTACAAACGAACCACCCAACCTTTCTGCAATTGTGCCTGAACTTTCCACTCAACTTAACGGTTGGCGTAAAGACTCAACACTGACCCCTCAGATTATTCGACCAACACCGTTACACGCGAATGTTATGCCACGGTTTGCAAAAATAGCCCCTGATGATAATTCCGGTATTCTTATTTTTCTGGAAGATACCTCAGTAATGGCACAACAGGCTCAACAGTTACAATTAGCTGCACTGGGGCGATTAACGGCCAGCATTGCCCATGAAATTAGAAACCCATTAGGCGCTATTAGTCACGCTGGCCAGTTATTAAGCGAGTCTGATAACCTCGACAAGCATGATCAACGACTCACACAGATAATTGACGATCAATCTGCAAGAATGAATACGATTATTGAAAATATCATGCAGCTTGGCCGACGTAACTATTCCAGACCTGAAATTTTTAACTTAAATAATTTTTTGCAAAAGTTTGTTAATAGTTTCTTAATCAATCATCATATTGATGGTGAGAATGGCAATAACAATCAACAAAATTCTACGAATAAAGAAGTTAGCGTCGATATTCAACCAACCGATGTTGATATTCGTTTTGATATCTCACATCTGGAACAGATCATAACAAACTTATGTGAAAACGGTTTACGCCATAGCCAGCAGTATCATGCCAACCCCAAGGTAGAAATTCGAGGAGGTATTACCCCCGAGTTTAATCGTCCGTTTCTTGATATCATTGACCATGGTAGTGGTATTGACAGCGATACTGCTCAGCATATTTTTGAACCTTTTTTCACCACAGAAGCAACTGGTAGTGGGCTAGGACTTTATATTTCTCGAGAACTAGCCGAGTGTAACCAGGCCAGAATGAATTACATTCCTATTGCAACAGGTGGAAGTTGCTTTAGAATCACTTTTCAGGATCCAAGACGAAGTATCAATTAACATAAACATTAGAAAATAGATAATGAGTAGCAAACAAAACTTTAAAGCATTAATTGTTGATGATGAACCGGATATTCGAGAGCTTCTTGATATTACACTTTCCAGAATGGATATCAATACCACGCTTGCTGAAGACATTACCCAGGCTACTCAGTACTTAAAAGATAATCAGTTTGATCTATGTTTAAGTGATATGAAATTACCTGATGGTAACGGCATCAACTTCGTCCGTCATATATCCGAACACTATCCACAACTTCCAGTCGCTATGATTACCGCTCATGGCAATATGGAGTCTGCGATCGAGGCATTAAAAGCAGGCGCATTTGATTTTGTTTCCAAGCCTGTCGACTTAAAAATTTTACGTAATCTGGTTTCCAGTGCACTTGAACTGAAAAATAAAGTTAAGGAGAAGGATGTTCATTCCGCACAAGCTTTACTCGGCAAATCTGTCGTTATTGAAAATACACGTAAAACCATTGTAAAACTTGCACGTAGCCAGGCTCCGGTTTATATCAGTGGCGAATCCGGGTCGGGTAAGGAACTGGTAGCAAAACTTATCCATGAAAATGGCTCACGTAACGCCCATCCATTCGTGCCTGTTAACTGTGGCGCCATCCCGGTTGAACTTGTTGAAAGTGAATTTTTTGGTCACAAGAAAGGCAGCTTTACCGGCGCTACTTCGGATAAGCAAGGCCTCTTTCAGGCTGCTGATGGTGGAACATTGTTTCTTGACGAGGTGGCCGATTTACCTTTATCCATGCAGGTCAAGTTACTTCGTGCTATCCAGGAAAAAGCCATCCGTCCGATTGGTCAGCAGAATGAAATCCCTATTAACGTAAGAATTTTAAGTGCGACTCATAAAAACCTGCAACAGCTAGTCGATAAGGATGAATTTCGTCAGGATCTTTTTTATCGAATTAACGTTATTGAACTTAAAGTGCCATCTCTCCGAGAACACGTAGATGACATTCCTCTTCTTGCCCAACATTTCTTACGCAAAATCGCCAGAGAGTGGCAAACTGATGTTGCAAAATTATCAAGTGAAGCTATTAAAGCTTTACAGCTATACCAGTTCCCCGGGAATGTTCGAGAGCTGGAAAATATTCTGGAGCGCGCCATGACGCTGTATGAAGGCGATAGTATATCAGAAGAAGATTTAAAACTTCCTCAGGATCGAGCAGTTGATACCAGTAACGAAAGCACAGATAACTTAATGTTGGACCCGACCTTATTAAATACTGAAAAAGAAGCTATTATAAAAGCGCTCGAGCAAACGAAATATAATAAAACGGCTGCAGCAAAATTGCTTGGCATCACCTTTAGAGCTTTACGATATCGAATAAAGAAACTGGGTATTGAATAAAAGCAGAATAATTTATAAACATCTCAACTGAGATAACAGTTTATACTGTCCTTAACCTCGTGAAGAATCGAGTATAATTACCGAAAGCATAACATGATATTTTAAGAAAATTAAAAGTTATGCAAAAGACACAATGATATGACTAAAACCTGTCATTATTTTGATATCGATAGAGAAACATTTTATCAATGGAAACCTGCTTAGGAAATGTGCTTATAACGCACATGGAGGAAAAGCTTTAGTGAACAGTATACCTTGTACTGAAAACCATAAATCAAGAATACCACGGCTACCGAAGATAAAAGGCAATAGTTTATGTTAAGACTGACTGCATCACCTGAAGGCGAACTTGATGATCAAGAACATCCCCTGATATCAACTGCAGTAGATGTGCAATTACCCCACTATATACTTCGACATAACCACATTCGCGCGCAGCTTTTATATAGTACTCATGGAACCTTACAAGTATCAGTACAGAACAGACAATGGCTGATAACACCTCATACCGGCATCTGGATTCGCCCTGGCCAGGATCATGAAGTGATAGCAAATGACGCTGCGCAATACCGCTCAGTTTATATCGTTCCTGATATAGCGAATAACCTAACAATTTCTTCACACATAGTAACTTTAAAACCACTGTTAAGAGAGTTGATCAACGAGTCAGCTTGTTTTGGCTCACAGTATATGAAGAATACACCGGAACACAGGCTTATAGGCGTGTTACATGACAATCTAAAAAGCCTCCCTGATGATACATGTCAAATCCAGATTCCAAGCGACCGCAGGTTAAGAAAAATTTGTCTGCGTATCCTGCAAAACCCTAAAAATGATATTAACCTGTCACAATGGTGCACAAATAGCGGCACCTGTGAACGAACCATCGCCAGATTATTCCAAAAACAAACAGGTTGCTCATTTACTGCGTGGAGGCAACGGGTCTATGTTTCCTACGCAATTGAGAAAATACGCTCGGGGCAATCAATTACTACAGTGGCACTAGATCTTGGTTATAGTAGTCCTAGTGCATTTACGGCCATGTTCAAACGTGTTCAGGGTATAACACCCAGCCAATATTTCCCACAATAATCATATTTGTCTGTTTTACATAACAAATAGTCTTGTTTTCGGTAGTCAGTAATTATTGCTCACTCCATCATATATCATATAACCCGACATACTATTTATTTGTTTACAAGAAGCTTTATGAAAGAACGACGTAAATTGAGGTATATTTATCCAGCTATTACTGCCTTAACAAGCACTGCTGCCAATACTGTTGCCAGTACTGCTGAAATAAAAGTAAAAACCGTGGCTCCAATATATCAACAAAAAATTTTATCCATCAACGCTGTCGCTGTCTCTAAGGCAACCTGGCGGGAACTCATCGCTTGCCGTAAAAAAGACGACTCTATGTCAGGAGATAAGAAATGAGAAAAACACGGTCAGCTATATCGAACACAATTGGAGTCCTGACTTTATCGGGGATATTACTTTTAAGTCGCACTCAGGTGGTTGCTGGCGTACCAAACTTATCAAATCCAAACCTACATAAAATAAACCAACAAGTGTATGTTTTAATCGGAGATCTGGATCAACAAACACCTGAAAATCAAGGTTTTAATTCGAATATAATTTTTATTATAACAAGTTCATCAGTGGTAGTCGTTGATCCAGGAAGTTCGGTTAGGATTGGTCGTATGGCGATCAAGGAGATTAAGAAGATCACAAATAAACCAGTAACACATGTAATTAACAGCCACTTTCACCCCGATCATTGGTTAGGTAATCAGGCTTTTTCTGAATTAACACCGCAGCCAAAAATCATTGCTCATCACAATATGAAGGCGATGGCGAACAAAACTTCAAGTCGAGCCATCAAGAGATTGAATGTCATGACCCAGGGTGCACATGCCGACACAAAAGCGGTCTTACCTAATACACTTGTGAATGGAGGTGAGAAGCTCAAGATTGGTGGTTTAACTTTGAAACTTATACATCCACAACATGCGCATACCAATGGCGACCTGATGGTTTATGTCCCTGAGCTAAAAACGATTGCCACCGGTGATGTTTTTTTCAATAAACGCACGCCTGGACTCCAGCATGCAAATACCAGGGGAAATGCACAAACGCTGAATATGCTAGTACAGCTTGATATTATGCACGTCATACCTGGGCATGGCCCCATAACAAACAAACGTGGTTTGGATTATATGCGCAATTATCTGGCAATATTATATAAAGAAGTGAAAAAATATTACGTCCAAGGTCTAACCGATCGTGAAATGATACATAAAATTGATGTGGGGAAATATCGAGAAATGTCCGGATTTGAAAATCGCTTTCCGGTTAACGTCAATGCTATGTATCAGCAAGTACTACAAGAAGAAAGACATCAATTGTTTCTGAAGCAAATAAGCATTAAACCTAATTAAAAGACGTCAGACAGAGTAGCATTTAAGACTCATTACCAGTTACTTAGTTTTCCATTCATCTTATAGCGATATCTCCCTGTCGCATCGCGTTGTCCTAAAAAGCGCAAACCTTTTTCCAGATCAGCCGAAGCACTTTCCCGTGCGCCCATGCCCAGATTCATTCTGTAAGTGCCATTACCTGTAAGTGAAATTGTGCCATTGAGTATCAGTGGACCACCTTGATCCGTCAAAACAAACTGACTCCCTGTATCTTTAGCTGTGGATTGAATTAAGATATTACCATAATCTAATTTTTGAGGTGAAACCAGAGCTGCATTGGCGACCAGAATTCTGGATTTTAAGTTCAAACGCTTACCTTTAATCAAAGTCAGACTATCCACTCGTATATTTAAGTTGCCGGCAAAACGGGCTGGCAAACCATACATAAGAGGTGCTAACGCATCGGCAGACAAGGCTGCACTGAAATCATCTAAACTTAGTTCACCAGAATACGATACCGCCACTAACCCCGAACC